>Ga0209344_10000403_pt1 | contig 79041 bp, 48 predicted proteins | sample Cruoilmetagenom6_FD_187293 | JGI IMG/M metagenome (GOLD analysis project Ga0209344, IMG submission 187293) | Oil polluted marine microbial communities from Coal Oil Point, Santa Barbara, California, USA - Santa Barbara Oil Seep Sample 6 (SPAdes)... | ecosystem: Environmental > Aquatic > Marine... | reverse complement strand
TTTTCCGTTATTAAAAACCTTTGGGCATTGCCCTCAAGGTCTATGGTTTGGTCGTTCTTCTTCCGTCGTGGAGATGGCATGGCCGTTAAGAATTATTGAAGCCTTGGAAATAATTTAATCATTGGTTTTACTAAATTGCTCCTATTAATAAAAACTATTTATCAAAAAAACACGACTGATCAAATTAATCCCTTTTTTTCATAAACACAAAAATTGGTCATGATCCCTAAGTACTCTAGCGTATCAGTAAAAGGTAGGTGGCAATGGCAAGTCTTTCAGGGACATTCGGGATTATTGGTGCCATAGTTAATCAGATAAAGTTGGATATTTTGGACCTAGTTCGGTATGTATCTTTACCGGCAAAAGGGCATAGGAATAGTAACCATTTTATAGTAGTACCATGCAAACTATTTATTCATTAACGTTTCTGACGCTGCTGTAGGTTTGACCGAATATGGTCATAAGAAACTCTTTGAAAAATGGAGTGGAAAACAAAAGGCAATACAATTCATAGTGGGTAGTCTTTAAGTACCTGTATAGACCAGGGGTGAAATATAAATACCGGCCTTATCCCTTCATTTTTCCAAAACCATTTCAATTAGTTCAAGGGCCAAAATTGACTCCATTATTAGATTCTGTAAAATAACTATTTCTATAATTGCCCACCTTTATCAAAGGTTCATTAGGGATCAAGAACTTTAAAAACTATTTTTTTAATCAAATAAGGGTCTTCCTTAGATCATGAATAATTATTAGGAGAGGGTATTATGTTATTCATCCAATTCCATTATACGAGTTGTCTAAAAATACTCTCCTTGTGGCCAATGGCTTTAAAAGGGATGGCAGATAGTTGCCCTTTCAAAGAGGCTTAAAGTTAATTGGCCCTATTTGCACAGGGATGTCCATGCTAAACAGACAATACTTGTTTTGTGCGATTCATCTGGGTTTTAAAGTTTATTGTATGGTATAAAATAGTCAGTTTTGGGTTAAATATAGAATACTTTTGAATTGAAAATTTATAATATTTGTTTCGGCATTGTACTCATGGTGCAGCCAGTGTTTGTTCAGGGATGTACTGGGAATATTTTTTGGTAGCTGTTTTATATGTGTCTCCAAATATATGTATATGAACTGTTTAAAGTGTAAATTAGTGTTTTGTGGCACTCATCGTTATTAGATAGTAAACGTTAATGGTATGTTCTGGGTTTGGGATAAGGTCACGGTTATAATGTTGTCTATTGGTTCAGGATGTTTATGAAATTACTATCTCTTCAAAATAGACTACTCGTATCAATAATGGATAAGTGGTATGGAGGTCAAATTGAAAATATTCACCTGTGAATCATTTTAGTGCTATACAATTGAAATCAAGTTAAAATGAAAATCGTAATAGCCCCTGATTCTTTTAAGGAGTGTTTATCGGCCCAAGAAGTGGCTGCCAATATAGCTGTGGGAATCAGAAAGGTAGCTCCGAATGCCGAAATCTTCGAAATCCCTATTTCCGATGGAGGGGAAGGCGTACTTGAAGCTCTTTTGAACGGGGTTGGCGGCCAACGAATTGCGATTTCCGTTTTGGATCCCCTGATGAGGCCCATAAAAGCTGAGTATGGGATTTTAAACGATAGCAAAACTGCCGTTATCGAGATGGCCAAGGCCTCTGGACTGGAATTGCTCAAGGAACACGAAAAGAACCCATTACTGACTTCAACCTTTGGTACGGGCCAATTGATCCGGGATGCCCTTGACAGGGGCTGTACCAAGATCGTTATCGGCATTGGCGGCAGTGCTACCAATGACGGGGGAGTGGGAATGGTCAGGGCATTGGGCGGCAAATTCCTCAACGATAAAGGAATGGAAATTAAAGAAGGTGGCGGAAATCTAAGGGAGCTGTACACTATGGATCTATCCAATTTTGATACAAGAATCCAAAATTGTGAGGTAGTCGTGGCCTGTGATGTTTCCAATCCCCTTACCGGTGCGCATGGTGCATCCATGGTTTATGGTGGCCAAAAAGGCGGTAGGAGGAAGGACTTGGAGTTATTGGACACAAACCTAGGTCATTATGCCAATAAGATCAAGGACACGCTTGGTATGGATATTTCCAAGACTCCTGGAGCAGGAGCTGCCGGTGGTACAGGGGCCGGACTCCTGGCCTTTTTAAATGGCAAACTGGTAAATGGGATAGAATTAATACTTCAGACCTTAAAAGTGGAGGAAACAATAAAACGGGCCGATCTGGTCTTTACCGGGGAAGGAAAGATAGATGAGCAGACCCTGCACGGAAAAACGATATCGGGGATTGCCCTAATGGCCCAAAAACATGAAGTCCCGGTAATTGTGGTCACGGGTAAAATTGGTGAAGGAATCGAAGGTCTGTACGATATTGGTGTCAGCGCGGTCTACTCCATTGTGAATAGACCCATGGCGTTGAAGGGGGCAATGGATCAGGCCCCAGGGCTAATTCAGGACTGTGCCAAAAATATAATGTTGACTATAAAATGTTTTAACAAATCTTAAGGGCCAAGGATTTACAATGGAATTAAAATGGGTATCGAACTAAATAAAAAATCGTCAAGAGCAAGTATTGTAATGCTGGGATGCTTTGATACCAAAGGGGAGGATTTTGGGTATCTATATAGCTGTTTAATCAATCAAGGAGTAAAGGTAATTGCCATAAATACGGGTGTTATGGGCTCTACCGACCTGTTTCCAGTAGATTTTGAGGCCGAAGAGGTCGCCAAAAGAGGAGGTGTTACGATCGCTAGGTTACGGGAACAAAAAGATCGTGGTAGTGCCATTGAAATTATGGGACAGGGTTCGGCAGGTATTATCGAAGATCTTTTATCCCAGAATAAGGTAAATGCCGCCATTGGCATGGGTGGCGGGGGCGGTACCTTTATAGCCCTTAAAGCCATGCAGGTTTTACCATTTGGATATCCAAAATTATGTATTAGCACTCTGGCAACAAAAGACCTTTCCGCACACATAGGAAGTAAGGATATTACCCTAATGCCATCCATTGTGGATGTGGCCGGACTGAATAGTATCAGTAAAGTAGTGATGCATCAAGGGGCTGCCGCCATTGTTGGAATGATGCAAGCTTCTGGATCGGATTATCATGGGCGGAAACATTCCATAGCCATCAGTGTATTTGGCAATACCTCCCTTTGTGTGGACAAATGTTCGGAATTATTGAAAGACAAAGGCTATGAGGTTATGGCTTTCCATTCTGTAGGGGTGGGGGGAAAGACCATGGAAGGATTAACATTGGACGGATGTTTTGATGCCATTTTGGATATAACCACTACGGAGCTTGCCGATGAACTTTGCGGAGGAATATGCAGCGCAGGACCGGAGCGGTTAACAGCTGCTTCACAAATAGGAATCCCCCAAGTTGTTGTGCCCGGATGTTTGGATATGGTAAATTTTGGTGCGTTGGACACCGTTCCCGAAAAATATAAAAACCGCCAATTATTTAGCTGGGCGCCGGATGTAACCCTTATGAGAACCAACAAAGAAGAGAACAGAATACTGGGCAGGACCATTGCAGAAAAAATCAATAGATCTAAAGCTCCGGTAACCGTATTGCTTCCCATGGGAGGGGTATCCAAAATTGGTGGAATCGGGGAAGTATTTCACAATCCTGAAATAGACCAGGAATTGTTCAATGCGATTAAAGGCCACACTAATAAAAATATTGAAATAAAAGAAGTTCCTTCAAATATAAATACCGAGGATTTTGCGGTACAGGCAGTGAAATCCTTATTGGATATTATTAAAAAATAAGGGGGCGCAGAAATATAATTTATAGTACCCCAATTAAAAATTAAAAGAAAATAAATAATCTAAACAAGAACAATTATGCCCAATCCATGGACAGGGAAAGGAAACCCTTACACAAAACAAGAAGTACGAGATAGATTACAAGCTGTGGTTAATCAAAAAAAGGCCATTATTGCAGCCGGTGCCGGTACGGGGATCAGTGCTAAATTTATAGAGAAAGGTGGAGCGGATCTAATAATAATATACAATTCCGGCAGGTTTAGAATGTCCGGCCACGGTTCAACCGCAGGTATGATGGCCTACGGCGATGCCAATGCCGTAGCCATGGAAATTGGAGAATTCGAGGTACTTCCAGTGGTGGAAGAAATCCCTGTAATATGTGGGGTACACGGTAGTGATCCACGTAGAAGAATGTGGCACTTTCTGGGAAAAGTAAAGGATATGGGATTCTCGGGAGTAAACAATTTCCCTACACATTCCATTATAGACGGCCATTTCAGAAATGTACTGGAAGAAACGGGAATGAGTTTTCAAAAAGAAGTGGATATGATAGAATTGGCCACTAAAATGGACCTGTTTTCGGTAGTTTATGTTGGAAAACCGGAAGAGGCAGTTCAAATGGCCGATGTGGGTGCCGATGCCATAATTGCCCATGTAGGGACAACGGTTGGGGGATCTATTGGGGTTACCAGTGCCACCGCATCCATGGACAATGCTCTGGAGCGTACCCAGAAAATTGTCGATGCCGTAAAAAAATCAAATCCCGATACCTTCCTTCTCGCCCATGGCGGACCTATCAACACCCCGGCCGATGTAAAATATGTTTTGGAGCACTGCAAGGGTCTACATGGTTTTGTAGGGGCATCCTCCTTGGAAAGAATGGGAATAGAGCAATCATTGACCAATCTGACAAGGGAATTTAAGGCACTAACCCTATAGTAAATTTATGGAGAGGAATTGGAAATTTGTAAAGGAAAAGGACCAAATGTTCGAAAAGGCTTTTGGACGGATACATCATTGGCATTATCATCCTGAAATAATAAAACAGGCAGACTCCTATATGGTGAAGGTGGTAGTACCTGAAGGAGGGGGGCATAATTTTCACGTTCACCCGGAAATGCATGAAATCCTTTACATTTTAAAAGGTACTGCCGAACAATGGATAGAGGATGAGATGCAGATTTTGGAGGAAGGCGACTCGGTCTATATCGGTGCCAATGTAGCACATGGCACTTTTAACGCCGGAGAAGGCGAATTGGAATTTTTGGCCGTTCTATCCCCACCGGAAGGATGGGAGGCAGGTACGGTGGACGTAAGTGAAAATACCCCCTATTCGGAATATCGCCCAAGAATCTGATATTTTATCATATGCCCAGGTACAAAGGGCCATTATATTGGAACTGACAAGAGTAATCTATAATATTAAAATTTTAAAAATGAAAAAAATATCCGCTTACATTTCATTGATCTTTAGTGGAATGGTCATTTTAACTGGCTGTTCAGGAGAAAAGGAACCACCACCCCCATTGACCTACACTGGAGAAAGCCCAAGGGTCCAGAACCCGCTAAGCCCCGAAGATTCCCAAAAACATATACAGCTCCCGGAAGGCTTTAGTGCAAAATTATTTGCCTCGGAGCCCAATATTATCAACCCTATAGCATTTACCTGGGATGAAAGGGGCCGACTTTGGGTGGTACAGTCCCAGGACTATCCCCATGGACTGGCCAATGATGTTGGGGGGGATAGGATAACTATCTGTGAAGATACCAATGGGGATGGCAGGGCCGATAAATTTACCGATTATGCCACCGAGCAAAATCTAACAACGGGAATCACCTTGGTAAAAGGTGGGGCCATTGTGTCCCAAGCTCCCAATATGGTCTTCTTGGAAGATACCGATGGGGACGATAAAATGGACAAGAGCACTGTTTTGTTCGAAGGTTTTGGAACCTGGGACACCCATGCAGGACCATCCAACCTGCGCTATGGAGTGGATAACATGATATGGGGTTCGGTTGGATATTCGGGCTTTGAAAATCAGTTTCAGGGCAAGCCTGTGGAATTCAAGATGGGCGTTTACAAATTCGCCAAGGATGGTTCCTATTTTGAACCTGTAGGGCAATTCAACAATAACACCTGGGGACTTGGTTTTAACGAGAATTTTGAAATATTTGGTTCAACAGCCAATAATAATCACTGTTGTTATGTAGGGATACCTTTAAAACATTATGATTATTTAAACAAAATGCCGTCTTGGGCGGTCAATGCCGATTTTATCCAGGGCCACTATGAAATTACCTCCGTAGATACCATTCCCTTGCAACAAGTTGATGTCCGTGGAGGTTATACGGCAGCTGCCGGGGCCAATTTTTATACGGCCAGAAATTATCCGGAGGCCTACCAAAATCAGATGTATGTTTGCGAGCCTACCGGCCATCTGGTACATATTGCCAAAATAATCAAGGATGGGGCAGGGTACAAAGAGGTTGATGGGGGCAATATTTTTGCCAGTACGGATGCCTGGACAGCACCTGTTTTTGCAGAGACCGGCCCTGATGGAAATATTTGGGTCGCAGACTGGTACAATCCTGTAATACAGCATAATCCCGATAAACGCGGAATGGACAATCAGATCTGGAACGCCGAGAAAGGTGAAGGTAATGCCCATAAAAATAAGTTGCGCGATTACGGACATGGTAGAATATATATTATAACCCATGAGGACGGGGATGATTCGGAAATCACCACTTTGGATCCGAATAACGATCAAGAACTTTTGGAGGCCTTGCAAAGCGACAATATGTTTTGGAGGACCACTGCACAGCGCCTAATAGTAGAGAACAAAAAGGTGTCATTAATCCCGGATTTGATAAATATGGCCGGAAGCAATGAAACCCAGGATAAAACTGGACTCAATGCAGCGGCATTACATGCCCTATGGACCTTGGATGGCTTGGGCGCACTCAATGGTTCCAATGCAGAAGCCAACGAAGTGGTAACAAAAGCATTGAACAGTAGTTCCTATGCCGTAAAACGGGCTGCACTGGCCTTATTGCCTTCGACCAAAGAGAGTAGCGAAAGCCTGGCGCAATCAGGTCTTTTAAGTAGTTCCGATGCACAGGTCAAGCTCGCCGCGGTACTCCGTGCAGGGGAATTGCCGGAATCGAATGCCCTATATACGGAAATGGAAAAATTGTCTAACGACGGTGCAACTACCTCGGACAAATGGCTCAATGCCGCTATAAAAATTTATTTCAGGGAAATGAATTTCCAAGAGGTAGACCCTTCCTCTGTGGTCATGATAATACCGTCGGCCGAAGAGAAAAAATCCACATGGAATTACACAACTGATAAGCCCGCGGATAACTGGATGAAATCTAAATTTGATGCTTCCGAGTGGAAAAAGGGAGTCGCCAAGTTTGGAGGCGATAATATGAAGCAGGTGAATACCAAATGGAGCAGCTCCGATATCTGGATGCGGAAAGAAGTAGTAGTCTCCGATGAAATTTTGGAACCAGTAGTCAAGATAGCCCATGACGACGATTATGAAATTTATGTCAATGGTCAACTTTTGATATCGGAAACCGGTTCCAGTGAGTCCTACAAATACATAAAACTGGACAAGGAGAAAGGAGAACTATTCAAGAAGGGCAAAAATCTAATTGCCGTTCACTGTGTTAATACCGGAGGAAATCAGCACATTGACATGGGTATTGGCAAGGTGGGGAAAATTAAGGCCGATGTTACTTTTGTGCTCAATACCGTAAATCAGGAAATGGCCTTTGATAAAAAGACACTTCACGCCACGGCAGGTCAGACAGTGGAGATCGTTTTGAACAATAAAGATCAGATGTCGCATAACTTGGTCGTCATCCAACCCGGAAGTTTGGATACTTTTGGAGCCATGGTTGATGATTTCCTTAAGAATCCCGCAGCAGAAAAAATGGGCTACGTTCCAAAATCAAGATATGTCTTGGGAGCAACAGAAATGTTGACACCAGGGGTTACAGGGTCTGTAACTTTTAAACTTCCGGATACTCCGGGAACCTATCCCTTTGTCTGTACCTTTCCCGGCCATTGGCGAATGATGCAGGGGGTAATTGTAGTAACTGCTCCCGAATCATAAGTTTACTGGTTACCCTAGAATATAGTGGTTTATACTGGGCTTAGGAAATAAATAATTTTTAATCTGAAACAATAAATAAAATGAAAAAAATTGGAATTATAGTAATGTTTTTTGCCATTGTTCTTAATGGTCGAGCACAAGATGGAAATTACATATCCAAGAAAAAAAACGCCCCAAAAGTGACCATAATGGGGGGAGGTGGTTCTTCCCACGATTTCTTAAAATTATTCGGAATCGCTGATGGAAAAATCATTAGCAATAAAGGTAAATATTCAGTTAGGTATACTGAAGACTCCAAAGAATTGAGTACACTTTTATCAAATTCCGATGTACTCATGTTGACCAACAACCGTCCGTTAGAGCAAATTGCTAAAATCAAGATTTTCGATGAAATAAACGCAGGCAGATTGAACCTATTGATCAATCATCCGAGTACGTGGTATAATTGGAAGGATTGGCCAGAGTATAATCAAAAGTTGGTTGGTGGAGGAGCCACATCACATGAAGAACTTCAAGAATTTGAGGTAAACGTAATTAAACCCAACCACCCTTTAATGAAAGGAGTTCCCACCAAATTTAGAATTATTGATGAATTATATCGTTGGGAGAAAGATCCAGAAGCAGAGATAGAAGTACTAGCTGTAGGCCGTGGATTAAATTCCGGTAAAGAATACCCCATCGTTTGGATTGTTAAACATCCAACGGCAAAAATTGTGGGCAATACTTTAGGGCATGATGAAAGAGCACATGGCCATAAGGCTTATCAAACGATTTTAAGAAATAGTGTGAAGTGGGTAAAACATTAATGCCTGCAACCAAATTTGCACTTTTTTAATTTGGCTTGTGGCGCTCCATCATCAAGGATGATAATTATGGGTAAGAGGCCCGTTCATGTGGGTTTCTTGCTCATAAATTTTGAGTAGGTATTCTTAGTTTAGGTATGAAATAGTCGTTAAGGTCACCGCTTTTGGTTTTACCAATAGTATCTGGCTATGGTGAATAGCTTTCTATACAGAAAAAAAAATGTATAGTAAAAGCATATAACAATTCGCAGGTAATAACAGGCTGTTATATGTTACATACGATTGTTTTTAGTTATCCATTTAAATAGGAGGGTACTATGGACATAAGAGTGGATTAATACACGCAAAATGTATTAGGTTGATAGCCTAAAGTATTTTTAAATAATTCTTTCTATACGATTTAGGGTTTGTTCCAGTGATTTCTTTAAATTTTCGATTAAAATTTGATAAGGTTTGATAACCACAGTCAAATGCAATATCTAAAATAGCCTGATTGTTGCTCTTTAACAATTTACAGGCCATACTAATTCTTAATTCTGCTATGAATTCGGTAAAAGATTTATTGGTTCTTGATTTAAAATACCTACTGAAGGAGTTGGGAGCCATGTTGGCCAAACTAGCAACGTCGCCTAATCTAATTTCTCTCTTATAGTTATTTAAAATATAACTGTGTATAAGTTGCATTCGTTTTGAATCTGAATCGGAAACTCTGTTAATATAACCTTGTTTGTTAATGATATGTAGTTCCTTTGATTTTGAAAGTAAATGCAATATTAGAAGGAGTGACAACACTTTTTCAAAATCTTGTTGATGAAGCATTTTTTTTACGATTTTACGTATAGTTTGTTTCGTATTCCCCTTAACCTCAACACCTCTGTCCGCGGATTGCAATAACTTTTTAATTCTTGCCATCTCATCCTTGTTTAAAAAAATAGGACCCATAAAGTCAAGGGAAAAATAGGTTACGATGACTTTTGTGCTTAAACCTTTTTTTTCAAAATATTTATCATCACTTCTCCAAACATGAGGTAGGTTTGCTCCGGTTAGGACCATATCATCCGAATCAAATTGGCTAATATTGTCTCCTACATATCGTGTCCCTGTGCCTTCAAACACGCAGGCTAGTTGATATTCAGGGTGGAAGTGCCAAGTAGGGTCGAAATGTGGCTCAATAAGTTGTTTTATCTTTAGGCATTTTGTTGTAGGAATTGGGAATTTGCTAACCGCTGATTTCATAATGTTACAAGATTAGAAAATTTTTAATAAAAGGGGAAATAATGAAGAAGGATTTCGGGTTTTATTGCCGGATGACAATTTTTGCTGGGAAATCAATTATTTCATAACCAAACATTTTTGTTGTTGTAGTGTATTGGTTCAGAAGGTTCTAGAAAAACAATAAAGTATTAGTTAAACATATAAGGTAGGGCGTAAAAAGCAGCCATAAAGTTAGGGTTGGTAAATTAACGATATCTATGTATAATAGGCAATATGGCTGTTAATGTCAAGGACTTCCGCCCATTTACCTTCTTCCCGTTGTTATCGGTACACATACGACGTAAAAACGTCCACCTTGGTTTTCGACTAGGGATTGGTTTTTTTCAAGAGCTTAATTTTTTAAGCAATTTCAAATAAAATCTATTGAAGTGAAATAACCTTAAAAATTTGTGAGTTGGATTTTTACGTATCTTAAACCGCTTAAAAAAGAATTAAGTAGGAAATAACATCCTTATTATTCCCCATTGCCAAAATGGGCAATAGGATAACATCAATTTTGTAATTCTTGAGGCGTTCGATACCAAAGCTACTCTTAATTCTTAAGCGCAATTCAACACAATAGTCGTATCTGTCCGCTAGAGCGGTAAATTAAAGTAATTACTTGGTCTTGAGTAGTTTAAAAAGACTTGGGCTCCTTTAAGGGTGTTATCGGTTAATAATGATTTAGGGGTCTAATCACGTGCAAAAACGACATCGATTGTCTGTTCGGTTACAACTATCCCTAAAGAATGGAAAGGCTAATTTTATATAATTATAGGTTTAATTTTTTGTTAAACTGCAAAAGCAGTTATAGCTATACATTTCCTTTAAAATAAGTAATATAATTATAATATTTCAACAAGAGACTATTCTCCATTAAGGTTGTAAAATTATAAGTGTCCAGTATTTGATTATAACAAATTGCCAATGTTTAATCCAATAAAAAGCTAAGAAGAATGGTGAATTTGTTTATTGAAATTGAAAAGTAAAAATAGAACGGCTTCCATTTTTGCACCCATTTTTTCGGTAAGGATTTTAAATGCCCGGGTAATATGACCTTCTACGGTTTTTATGGAGATATTAAGATATTCGGAAATTTCGGTATGGGTAAGGCCTTCCTTTTTATTCATTAAAAATATTTCCCTGCATTTTGCCGGTAAATTCTCGATCTCGGCATTCATCAATTTTATTAAGTTATCCAATTCTGTCGGTTCTATATCTACGATCAAATCGATGGCCTCAAAATATTTTTTCTCCAAATAAATTACAGGTTTATTTTTTCTGTATTGATTAATAAACTCATTGTAGACAGATTTATATAAATAACTCTTTATAGATAATTTGGGATTAATATTCTTTCTATTGGTCCATATCGTGACAAAGACATTTTGGACAATGTCTTCGGCCAAGGCATGGTCGTGGCATAAGGATTGGGCATAACCGCACAAACTTTGGTAATAAAAACCCATTAAGAAATCGTAGGCTTTTGAATCCCCTGAAATTAATCTTTGAGCTAAAAAAAAATTTCTTTTACCGTCCATTTAAAATATTTTATTCTCTAAATAATTATGTAATAATAGTAAATATTGAATAAAAATCACAAAAAATAGAGGGGTATTAAAATTTTGAACGTATTAAGTAAATAAGTGTTAAAGTTCAAATGGCCGAAATAAATAAATTAATAGTTAAGTTTTTAAATCAAGAAGCAAATCATTCCGAGTTGGAAAAATTGGAAAATCAACTTAAGAATGAGGAGGGCATACGAATCTTTAATAATTATGTTAAAACACAGTACCTAAGTACACTTTCGATGACAAAATACGATGTTGATAAGGCCAAGGAGACCATAAAAACTAGGTTAAAAAAGGATAAACTGACAAGAAGGGTAAACCTATATAAGAAAATCGCTGTTGCGGCTTCCATTATGCTTATGTTTGGCATGGCCTTTTACATGATATATAACAACGGACATGTAAAACCAATTGAACCTGAAAAACAACCCCACTTAATTGTGACCGGTACCGATAAGGCCATCCTTACCCTTGAGAACGGGGATGAAGTGGCACTTGAAAAAGGGAAAAAATATCAAACGGGGAAGGTTAGCAGCAATGGTGAAGAATTGGTATATACGGATAAAGGGCAAAGTGATATTGCTGAAAAGGGGCAATTGTACAATTATTTGACTATTCCCAGAGGAGGCCAGTTCTTCGTTAAATTATCGGATGGTACAGAAGTTTGGTTGAATTCAGAAACTAAGTTAAAGTATCCGGTAAAATTTATAGAGGGCATCAGCCGAAATGTGGAATTACTATATGGGGAGGCTTATTTTAAGGTTTCGCCAAGTACTGCGCACAAAGGAGCAGCCTTTCATGTGCTTGCAAAATCCCAGGAAATTGATGTTTTGGGTACGGAATTTAACGTTAAGGCTTATAATGATGACACGATAATGGCCACAACTTTGGTTGAAGGAAAAATTAAAATTAAAAAAGGAGCAGTTAGTGAAACTCTTGTGCCCAACCAACAGGCTACTATTAACTATGAAAATGATAATATAGATATTGAAGAAATTGATGTATCCCAGGAAATTTCGTGGATCAACGGATTGTTTTCTTTTAATGAAAAACCCTTAAGTGAAATAATGTTGGTTCTGTCAAGATGGTATGATACCGAGGTTGTTTTTACAAATTCGCAAAAAAAGAAGTTTGTTTTTACAGGAATATTGGAAAGAACCGAGACGGTAGATGATATTTTAAAGTTAATAGAGGCCACGAGCGAGGGCCAGATAAAATTTGAAATCAACGATAAAACAATTATTATTAAATAAAAAAAAGGAAAAGGCCAGCACCTTCCACAGCAATGGCCTTTTTCCAAGTAGATTAATTAAAACAATGTTTAACTAAACCATTACAAATTTATGAAATTTAAATTAACCAAACGACCACCTTGTCCTTGGGGCAAAGTTCTTTTACACTTTTTTATGAAATCCATTATATTTCTATTTTGTTCGATTTCATTTGCACTCAGTTCCCTAAATGGCGAGGCCCAAAATGCGGAGATTATTATTGATGCGGATATGACCTTAACGATTAAACAGGCCTTCCGATTAATCAATAAGCAAACGGATTATAAGTTTGTTTATAGGCACGATCTTGTAAAGGTTGCTCCAGATATAGATCTTAAAAAGGGAGTGATTAAAGCTGGGGAACTTCTGGATAAATGTTTATCCCCTATAAGGTTTACGTACAATTTTACGGATGGGGGAACCATTATTGTAAAAAAGAAGCAGGCGGAAGCAGTCAATACCGGCCAAACTAAGTTGAAAGATCAAAATATGCAATATCAAGTAAACGGTACCATTACCGATAAGGAAGGAATTCCTTTACCTGGTGCCAACATACTTGAGAAAGGTACGACCAATGGTACACAGGCAGATTTTGATGGTAATTTTACTATTAAACTGGATAAAGAGGACGCCACTTTGGTAATTTCCTATATAGGGTTTGCTTCAAAAGAAGTGAGCGTCAATGGTCAGGAAAATCTAAATATTATATTGGAGGAAAGCGCCGCCGGTTTGGATGAGGTTGTCGTTGTAGGATATGGAGTTTTAAAACAGAAAGAAGTTACAAGTGCAATTGTAAGTGTTAAAGAAGGAAGCTTTAACCGGGGAAATTTAAATAGCGCAGAACAATTGCTGTCAGGTAAAGTAGCTGGATTAACTGTTTCAAAACAAGGAGGTAGCCCCCAACAAGGGTCAACAATTCGATTAAGGGGATTAACAACTTTTGGAGCAAACACGCAACCGTTAATTGTAATTGATGGTGTAATTGGAGGTAGTTTAAATAATGTGGATCCTAATGACATATCTTCGATCGATGTGCTTAAAGATGCTTCGGCAGGTGCCATTTATGGTACACGTGGAAGTTCTGGAGTAATCATTATTACAACTAAATCTGGCAATACACAACGTAGAGCACAACTAGATATCAATGCTTATACAGTTTTGGAAGATATATCCAAACTTCCTAAAACTGCTTCGGTAGATGATTTTTTGGCTAATGGAGGACAACAATATGGTTCTAGTACAGATTGGATGGATGAAGTAACCAGAACTGCCGTTACTAACGTTTATAATGTAGCTTTTTCCAATAATTCTGAGGGAACTTCGTATAGGGCTTCAGTAAATTTTAGAGATATTGAGGGGATTATAAAAGATCAAGATCAAACAGTTTTAAATACGAGACTCAATATTTCACAAAAATTATTTGATGACCGATTAAAGTTAACGGGAATAATGTCTTTTTCACGGGAAAATTTTGACCTAGTTGATGAATCTGCTTTGCGTCAGGCTTTGCTTTGGAACCCTACAGCTCCAGTTTTTGAAAATAGATCTTCAGCAGAATTAGGAAGAGATCCTGATTTATTTGGAGGCTACTTTGAAACTCAAGAGCAAGATGTTTTTAATCCTGTGGCTATGAATGCATTAAACACTAGGGTGCGCAAGGATAAGCAATCATTAATAAACTTTAAGGCAGATTTTGAAGTAATTGATAATTTGACCTTGTCAGCAAATTACTCATACCAAGTTTCAAGTAGACTTGATGGATTTTATAGTACTTCCGGATCAATAACTGGTGGAGGTAGAGGGTTACAGGCTGGACAACAAGTTGATGGTAGAGCGGAACGTTTTTCGTCTGACGATAGTGATCAACTCTATGAGATTACAGCCACATATAGCAATACTGTAGGTGAATTAAATTATACTGTACTTGGAGGATATGGTTATCAGGAACAAGTCTCTGAAGAATTTTGGGCTACAAATACAGGCTTTATAACCGACGGCATTTTATGGAATAATCTAGGTCTTGGTTTAGGCTTATCCAATGATGGAGGTGCTATAGCTAGATTAGGTTCTAATAAATCAGAAAGTTTGTTGACGTCATATTTTGGACGTGCTAATTTCAGTTATCAAGGGACCTATAATTTATCAGCTAGCATACGTAGGGAAGCATCGTCTAGATTTGGAGCTAATAATCGTTGGGGTAATTTTTGGGCTGTTAGTGGTAGTGCCAATCTAGATGATATTTTTGAGATAGAGAATATTGATGTTTTAAAATTAAGAGTGGGCTATGGTGTTACAGGTAATACCCCTATACAACGCTATGCCTTTCAAGAGATTTTAGGTGCTAATCCAAACAATCTTGGTTACGTAAATGGCGATTATATTCCAGCCGTTGAGCCAACTTCAAATCCTAATCCAGATTTAAAATGGGAAGAAAAGGGAGAATTTAATGTTGGGGTGGATTTTTCAACCTTTAAAGGAAGACTATCAGGATCTTTAGATTATTTTAATAGAACAACTTCTGATCTTTTAAATACAATAGATGTTCCAAGTCCACCTAACTTATTTCCAAGAACTTTGGTGAATTTAGGGAAATTGGAAACCAATGGTTTCGAAGCGCAAGTTAATTTGGCCCTAATAGATAAAGAGGATTTTACTTGGGATTTTGGAGTTATTTTTGACACTAATAAATCAAAACTGGCAAAATTCAACAACTTGGAATCCTCAGAATTTTTAACTGAAAATTTGGGGACCCCTGGATTTAATAACCTTTTGGCAACACGTGTAAAAGAAGGGGATGTTATCGGTAATATTATGGCACCTAGGTTTTCGAGATTTGATGAAAATAACAAGGCACTTGTTTTTACAGCAGATGGAAACGAGGTTTTAGCGGCAAACGCTTCTCCTGATGATTTTGTGGTAGCCGGTAATGGACTTCCTGATTTTAGCTTAAGTTTAAACAATACTTTTACCTATAAAGACTTTGATTTAAATTTTTTATGGCGAGGTGTCTTTGGTCATAGTCTAGCCAATTTACCTGCATCAAAATTAGGACACCCTGTAAGAGCTCCTCAATTTAGATACATTATTGGTGATTTTTTTAATCCAGATGATACAGACGATAGTGCTTGGCATACAGAGTTTGTAGAAAAAGCGTCCTTTTTACGATTGGATAACATAACCTTGGGATATAACGTAGACGTTGAGAAACTAGGTGCAATCTCTAAATTTCGATTGTATGCCACGGGCAATAATTTAATCACTGTTACAAGCTATTCGGGAGTGGATCCTGAACCACGTTTTTCCGGAATTTCCGGAATTTTAGCTCCTGGCTATGATAGGCTATCAAATTATTTCCCAACACGCTCATTCTCATTGGGAGTTAACATCATTTTTTAAACCAAGGAAAATCAAATAATATATACTATGAAAAATCGAATATATATTCTTTTACTGTTGTCAGTATTTACCTATCAATCATGTAGTGACTTAGAAGCTGAAGTTTTTTCAGAAATAACACCAGAAACTTTTTATCAAAGTGATGTACAATTGGCTGCGGCAGCATCTTCAGCCTATACACCGCTATATGGTTATTGGGGAAGTTTTGAGGAGCAGGACGCTACTACAGATCAAACAACTTGTCCGATTAGGGTAAATGGTGGCTGGAATGACGGTGGGTTATGGCCACGACTTATGCGTCACGAATTTATAGAAACGGATGGTTTATGGAATGGAGAGTGGAATCGTTATTTTGGAGGTGTGGCATCATGTAACCGCTTAATTGAAATTTTTTCGGCCAATATAGGTGATGATGCCCCAATTATATCGGAGTTAAGAGCTTTACGGGCATTCTATTATTTTAAATTACTTGATCTTTTTGGCAATATTCCCATAGAAACCCGCTTTGCAGAAGCAGACCCAGCACCTTTGCAATCATCGCCCGCTGAGGTATTCGCATTTATTGAAACAGAATTGTTAGAGAGTATTCCAGGTCTTACAGAAGAAAAAAACATTGCGACCTATGGAAAGGTAAATAAATGGGTAGCTTACACAGTATTGGCTGATTTATACATTAATGCAGAACGTTTTGGTGCTGAAGCCCATTACTCGGAAGCAGCTAATGCAGCCAATGAGATAATTAATAGTGGTAAATATTCGTTGGAACCGGGATACTTCAAGAATTTTAGAGTGGATAATGAAAATTCAAATGAGAATATCTTTATAATCGCTTATGATAAGAATAAAGCACAAGGTTTAAATATATATTCCAGTTCATTACATCAATCTGCTAGGCCTACATTTAATTTAGTTGGTCAACCGTGGGGTGGTTTTAGCATTCAAGAAGATTTTTACAAAGCCTTTGAAGAAAATGACAAGAGGCGCGGTATGTTTATTGTTGGGCAACAATATACATCGGCTGCCGGTCCAACTTGGACTGATACTGATGGGTTTGCGTATGCTAACCCTAAAGCTGAATTTGAATTGATAGATTGCACCGAAGATTTCAATAGGGCACTTCCAGAAGAATTGGCTGAGAAGCCAATAGATTGTAATATTTTCATAACTCCGGAAATTTCCTTGACCACTGCAAGGGGCATAGCCTATTATAAGGAAGGTGCAAGATATGGCAAATATGAAATTGAAATGAATTCAGGTAATAGGAATTACTCCAATGATTTTGCCATTTATCGCTTTGCTCATGTATTGCTAATGCGTGCTGAAGGCTTATGGAGATCTGACGCAGGAAATGCCGAAGCCTTAAATTTAGTGAACCAGATAAGAGGCAGGGTGGGCTTGGATCCATTAAGTGTTCTTACCGAAGATGATTTATATTGGGAACTTAAGAAGGAATTGGCTATGGAAAATCACGCAAGACCAATTACAATTCGTTTTGGACATTGGGAAGATTCATGGTTTCTAAAAGAAGCAAATCCAGGAGAGACCCACAAACGTTTTTACCCAATACCTCAATTGCAACTGCAATCTAATGTTAATTTAAAACAAAATCCTGGATATTAATTTTTATGACAAGTTTTGAAATGATTTAATTATAATGGGTAGAAAGGATTTTACTCTTTTCTACCCTTTGTATTAATTTATAATGTTTAGTATTTATGAGAGTTTCCCTATCATTTGTAATTATACCTCTATTAATTATTTCATGTGTGGGTAAATCCGAACCATCGCCTAAAATTAATTTTCAACGGTTAAAGTTGGAAGAAACAGGTATAGAATTTAACAACAAATTGCACTACAATGAGGATTTTAACATATTCTTATATAGGAGTTTTTATAACGGTGCAGGAGTAGGGATGGGTGATTTTAATAATGATGGACTTCAAGATATATTCTTTTGTGGAAATCAAGTTGATAATAAGCTATACCTTAATTTGGGAGATTTCAAGTTTAAAGATATTACTGAGGCCGCTGGTTTGGTTAGTTCGGGTTCTTGGAGTACAGGTGTAAGTATAGTTGATGTTAATGCCGATGGGTGGCTGGATATTTATGTTTGTAAAAGTGGAAACCCAGAAACTAAAAACAGAAGAAATGAATTGTTTATAAACTCTGGTCGATTGGATGCCAATGGAGTTCCCAGGTTTTTAAATGAAGCAGCAGAATGGGGTATTGATGATTTGGGTCTTTCGGTGAATGCCACCTTTTTTGATTTTGACCGTGATGGCGATCTCGATATTTACTTACTAAATAATTCAATTACTCCTACGGAGATTGTGTTAGATGCCAAAAAAGGACTTAGAAATATTTATGATGAACAAGGAGGTAACAAGCTTTATGAAAACATCGGGAATAAATATATAGATATTACTAAAGGTGCTGGAATTTATGGCAGTGCTATAGGATTTGGTCTGGGTTTGTCAATAGGTGATGTTAATAAGGATGGCTGGGATGATATTTATGTTGCCAACGATTTTTTTGAAAAGGATTATCTATACTATAACAATAAAGACGGAACTTTTACTGAAGCCCTGGAACAGTCTATGAATGAAATAAGTCAGGGTTCTATGGGAGTGGATATTGCCGATTTGAACAACGACGGACTTCCTGAAATATTTGTAACCGAGATGTTGCCTTATGGAAATGAAAGATTGAAGACTAAAATTCATTTTGATAGTTGGGACACCTACATGTTAAGGTTGAAAAATGGTTATTACCGTCAATTTCCACGAAATACATTGCAACTTAACCAAGGATTAAAGCCCTTTGATAGTTTGGCTACATTTACTGAAGTGTCGAGATTTAGTAATACGGCTGCATCTGAATGGAGTTGGGGTGTACATATATTGGATTTAGATAACGATCTGCAAAAAGAGATATTCGTAACGAATGGTATTGTTAAGGATCTATTTGATCAAGATTATGTGGATTTTTATAGCGATCCTATAAAGTTAAACATGATTTATAAGGAAAAAGGTGCTGTTATTAAAGAATTGGTCGATAACCTTCCCTCAGTGCCCATTTCAAATCATCTCTATGAAATGGATGAAAATATGCATTTTACAGAGGTAGCCAAAAATTGGGGTCTAGCGGATCCGTCGTTCTCGACAGGAGCTGCTTTTGGGGATTTAGATAATGATGGTGATTTGGATTTAGTAATTAACAACCTTGAGGGAGAGCCGTTTATTTATAAGAATAATATAGATAAAGACAAGAACTATATAAACATAACATTAAAAGATAATACAAAGAACACCATGGCTATTGGAAGTAAGGTTACTGTTTATGTTGGCCAAAAAACCATATTTCAGGAATCTATGCCAGTACGGGGAACAATGTCAACCATGGACAATCGATTAAGTTTTGGATTAGGTGATTACCCAATAATAGATTCCATACAAATTCAATGGCCTCAAGGAGAGGTGTCAAAATTATATAATATTGCTTCCAACCAGTTTTTAACTATAGATAAATCGGAGGTAAAAGTAAAAGAGACATCAAATAAAAAGGAAAGTAAGCTGCCATTATATACTGATGTAACCAATAATATCAATATTGATCACTTAAATGAAGAAAATGACTATCTAGATTTTAACAGGGATCAACTTAGATACAGTTCCATTGCTACAGAAGGCCCAAAATTAGCAGTAGGTGATGTGAACCAAGATGGTAAGTTGGATTTATTTGTATGTGGAGCAGCTAATAGTCCTAGTGCCCTTTTCCTTTCCGAAGGTAATAATAGTTTTAAAAAAATCAATCAAGGATTATTTGAGCTTGACAAATTATCTGAAGACACCAATGCGATTTTTGTTGACATAGATTCCGATGATGACCTTGATCTTTTGGTTTCAAGTGGCGGTTACCAATATCCTTCTAGTTCATATGCCCTTGCGAATCGCATTTATATTAATGACGGTTCTGGAAATTTCAAAAAATCATCTCAATCAATTCCCTCATCATACTTAAGCAATACCTCTTGTATTGTTCCTGCTGACATAGATTTGGATGGTGATATGGATTTATTTATTGGCAACAGGGCAGTCCCACTGAATTATGGGTTGCCAGACAGTAGCTTTATGCTTATCAATGATGGGACTGGAAAATTCACCGATAAAACATCTGATATAGTACCGGGTTTCAAAGATTTAGGTTTGGTGACTAGTGCTAAATGGTTTGATTATGATAATGACGATGACCTTGATTTGATAGTGGTAGGCGAGTGGATGTCTTTACATCTTTATGAAAATGTTAACGGGAAATTAAAAGATATTTCAGAAGAAGTAGGTCTAGATAAGACTAAAGGCCTTTGGAATTCAGTAGAGGTAAGTGATTTGGACGGTGATGGTTATGTAGACATCGTGGCCGGTAATTTAGGTGAGAATTCATTTTTTAAGGGCAATGAACTTTATCCTGTTACATTATTAATAAACGATTTCGATGGAAACGGGGAAATAGATCATATTTATTGCTCCTATGAAGATGGCAAATTGTATCCCATGGCAACTAAAAAGGATATTTCAAAACAAATGCCCTATTTGCTTAAACGGTATCTTAAACACACTGATTATAGCAATCAAACAATTCAAGATATTTTTACAAATGACCAACTTTCGAAAAGTATAAAACTGACGGCTAATCAAATGGCATCTTCGGTTTTTTGGAATAATAAAAATCAATTTACTGAAAGTAAATTACCTTATGAAGCTCAATTATCTCCAATATACGCAATACTTCTTGAAGATATTGATGAGGACGGAATAGTAGATATTTTATTAGGGGGCAATTTGTATACAGTAAAACCTCAAATGGGAATATATGCCGGGTCTCAAGGTGCTTTTTTAAAAGGCAAGGGGGGTAGGACCTTTGAAACCATGGCATATAGTAAATCTGGATTATATTTTAATGGCGAAGTGCGGGATATTAAGCTATTACCAATTGAAAAAAACAAGAGTTTAATTTTAGTAGCAAGAAATAACGATGATATTGAAATATTTGAGAAATCGCATTAAGTACCGTAACATACTTTTTTTGGCTTTTGGAACTATTATGTTACTTGAAAGCTGTAATCGTAAACAATCATTGGATGAAATTATCATTCATGAGAAGGAAAGAGGTGTTAAGTATGACAGTCTATTTCACGGTTTGTATTTTGGAATGAAAATGAAAAGCTTTTATGATCATTGTTTTGATATGAACCAAAAAGGGTTATTCTTTCAAAACGGATTTAACCTTGAGGTTATAATAAAATATGAGAAGGAGTTTAGTGCTCCTGTCGATTTCGTTTTTTTTCCTAAGGGACCCTATCAAACAATAGAAAAAATAGAAGGTAGTTTTATGTTTCAACACTGGACACCTTTTACCAAAGAACATAGTGCTGCGGTACTTTTAGAAGAGGTAATAGATAAAATGCAGGAGTGGTATCCTGGTCGGGATTTTATCCAAATAGATGACCCGAACGATTTGTGGCCCTATGCTTATGCCAAAGTAGATGGTAATCGTAAAATAGTACTGTATAGATCGTTCGATGACCAAAAAGTCCATGCCGTTTTTGAGAACTTAGATGAAAAATTTCCGATTGTACAGGCCAATAAATAAACATGTTTTTTATAGGAGCAGCCTCGGAAAAAATGTGGTGAGACATGGGTTAGGTTGTTTTTAATAGACCAAACTAAAATTTATTATAAACTATTGAACAATAAATAGCACTTGAATAGGTAAGTACAATTGGTACTAATTAATGCCAGCATCGCCCATGATTTTACCAACATTGAACCTGGGAAATTTGTAATGACTTAAGCTGGTAGTTGTGACACTATTTATGGAGCATATTTATATAGGAAATAGAAAAAGTTTTTTCAATCGAAAACGATGCATGGCTATGTTTAGATGCTTCAAGTTGAAAATTGGGATTTACAAGTTTTCAATTTTGATGGCTAAAATATTTTAATTGGTGACAAGGAATAATGACGCACCTAAGTTTAAGAAATTAATACAATAATGAGAAACAACATATTTAATACATTTTTTATTCTTAGCCTAATAGTTGTGATAAGCAATTTTGTTTCGTGCAGTTCTAAGGATAAAACTCATTATAGTGAATTAAGTTCGAAAAAAACAGGTATCGATTTTATTAATAAATTGGAAGAATCGGAGACATTTAATATAATGGATTATTTATACTTCTATAACGGCGGGGGGGTTGCTGCTGGTGATATTAATAATGATGGATTATTGGATCTTTTCTTCACCTCCAATCAAAACGAAGAAAAACTTTATCTGAACCAAGGTGGTTTAAAATTTAAAGATATTACGAAGTCTGCAGAAATAGCAGGAGAATCGGGAACCAACAAGTGGACAACAAGTGCCACCATGGTCGACATAAACGCAGATGGTTATTTGGATATTTATGTTTGCGAGGTAAATGGTTATTTGCATTTAAAAGGAAGAAATAGACTTTACATAAATAATGGTGATCTTACCTTCACCGAAAGAGCTGCCGAATATGGTTTAGATCTTGCAACCTACTCACAGCAAGCCGCTTTTTTTGATGCGGATAGTGACGGTGATTTAGATTTGTTTTTACTAAATCATGCTGTTCACACACCTAATTCCTATAAAAACGCGGAAATTAGAAAAATAAAGGACAGTCTTGCGGGTGATTTATTTTTTATAAATAAGAATGGCAAGTTTATAGAATCTACCGAGGAATCTGGGATTTATAGTGGTTCAACCGGATATGGGCTATCAGTTAGTATAGCCGATATTAACAATGATACATTTCCCGATATATACGTGGGCAACGATTTTCATGAGAATGATTATCTATATTATAATAATGGTGATGGAACCTTTGAGGAAGCAATAAAGGAATCTACCAAGCATAACAGCACTTTTACAATGGGGATTGATATTTCCGATTTAAATAACGATGGCTGGCTGGATATATTTTCTTTAGATATGAAACCTAATGATGAAATAGTGTTTAAGCGCTCAGCAGGTATAGATCCTTATAATATATACAACTATAAGTTGGATTTCGGTTATCATTACCAATATGCCCGGAACATGCTTCAATTAAATAGAGGACACCTTTTAGACAGCACAAAAGTTGCCTTTAGTGAACTGGGTGAGCTAAAAGGGCTTTCAGCAACGGATTGGAGTTGGAATGTTTCTATTGCCGATATGAATAACGATGGTTTTAAGGATATTTTCATAACCAACGGCATTCCAAGAAGACCAAACGATTTGGATTTTACCAAATACACATCGGATAAAGTCAGTAAAGATAGTGTATCCGTTTTAGAAGGATTAGATCAAATGCCTTCCGGTTTGGTCTCAAATTATGTGTTTCAAAATAATAATGGAATATTTCTGAATAAAACCGAAGATTGGGGTTTGGAAAAAGTAGGTTGTTCCAACGGAGCTTTGATCTTGGATTTGGATAATGATGGGGATTTAGATATTGTAATCAACAACCTAAATGCACCCGCATTGGTGTATGAAAGCCATATTTCAGATTCTATTCAAAATGGCTTTCTAAAAGTAAAACTTTTAGGGGACACTCAAAATAGAAACGGTATTGGAACCAGGGTAACCCTTTATTCTAAAGAACAAATTCAAGTTCAAGAGAACAAATTAACCTCTGGCTGGTTATCTAGTCAAAATAGTAATACCCTTCTATTTGGATTGGGCAACAATTCCCAATTAGATTCCTTAAAAATATTATGGTCTAATGGAGAGCAGCAAGTGATAAATAATGTTGGGACAAATTCTATTATTGAGGCTGAACAAGCAAAAGCAGAACCTTATTTAAATCCGGAAGGATCGTTGGAGATTCCATACTTCGAAGACATAACCCAGGTATCCGGAATTGAATTTAAGCATGTTGAAAATGACTATAAAGATTTCGATACTGAAAAATTGATTCCTTATTTAATTTCTGCGGAAGGTCCAAAACTTGCAGTTTCTGACGTTAATGGTGATGGATTGGACGATTTTTATATCGGGGGAGCAAAAGGCCAAGCTGGGAAACTTTATGTACAACAAGCTACAGAAAATACCATTTTCAAAGAAAAGGAAACGCCAATTTTCAACGAACACTGGGTTTATGAAGACACAAGTGCAGTTTTCTTTGATGTGGATGGGGATAGCGACCAAGATTTGTATGTGGTAAGTGGAGGCGGTCAACGCTTTCAAGGGGAGGTTTTAAGGGATAGGCTATATTTAAATGATGGAAAAGGTAATTTTTCTTATTCTGAAGACAGCCAACTTCCCAATACAGAGTTCAATGGCTCCTGTGCCATTCCCTTTGATGCCAATAATGATGGATTTTTGGATTTATTTGTAGGAAATAGGTCATATCCAGGTTCTTATGGACTGCCTGCAGCCAGTAAATTCTATTTAAATGATGGAAAAGGTAATTTTAGCGATAAATCCATTGCACTTCTTGAAAATAGGGGAAGTATCGGAATGGTTACCGATGCCAGTTGGAATGAAAGTAGAAAGGAACTAATCATTGTTGGCGATTGGATGCCTGTTACAATCTACAGTTTTAAAGACGGAAATATAGTAAGGACACAAATAAAAAATTCTTCAGGCTGGTGGAATTGTGTTGAATTATCAGATCTTGACAAGGATGGCAATAAGGAAATACTATTGGGCAATTTAGGTCTAAATTCCAATTTACGGGTTTCTGAAGTAAATCCGATTGATTTATATGTTCACGATTTTGATGGTAACCTGAGTTCAGATCCCATAATGTCATATTATAAAAATAATAAGCGTTGGCCGTATCCCAATCTGGATTTACTGGCCGAACAAATAGTTGGAGTTAAGCGAGTATATCGAACTTACGAAAAATATGCCACAAGTTCTTTTTCAGAAATTTTTCCGGATGAACAACTTATAAAAGGATACCATGCTCAAGTGCAAACATTAGCTTCCAGTATAGTACACTTGAAAGATGATATTTATGTCATAAGCGAACTCCCTGAAGCTTTACAATATGCACCCATAAAAGCCTTTGCAATTAATGATTTTAATAGCGATGGAGATGTAGATGTTGTTAGTGCTGGTAATTTTTATGGGTATCAACCAAGTATGGGTAGATTGGATGCCTCCTATGGAGATTTTTTAACTCTAGAAAATGAAAACGAATTTAATATAGTGCCTTTTGAAAAAACGGGTTTTGTGGTTGACGGAGAAGTACGGGATATTAAAATCCTTAAAGGCGTAAATGGCAAAAAAATGATGCTTGTAAGCAGAAATGACAATAAAACAAAGCTCTTTTCTTTTGGCGATAAGAAATAGGCAATTGTATTGATAGTTAAAGATGGGTAGTCTTTTTATGGTTGGCCTCATGGGCACTTATGAAATAGTAACAAAATAAGCCCAGCCAGATAATTGAACTCGGAGGTTGCGAATAATGCTTAAACATTTTTGGATGGATTAAATAGAATTCCAGTTGTAAGGGTTCCAAATTGGGAAGTATGTGCAAAATATCAATTTGGAACCCAAAAAAAAGGAGTAAACACTTCAATATAACTAATTGATAATGGGGGAACAACAATTGGAAATTATTTTGATGGTGTTAAAATTTTGATCGACTCTAACGATGTTGAATCCGTCACCTTAAAGAGCTTTAGAAGCAAAAGACATTGCTATGCGGTGTTCTAATTACATTAAAAAGTTAACTGCCAAAACTGACAAATTTATTTTAAATTTTTATTATGAAAAAAATAGCCTTTATCCTTCTTTATGTAATTCTTTCTATATCCTGCAATAAAAGTGATAAAGAAAAGCCAGTTGAAAAAGAAGGGACATTAAATACTGTTTACTTACAAAATAGACAACCGTTAAAGCCAAACCCTTATTTGGAACTTCCTTTGGGAACAATAAAACCAAAAAGTTGGCTGAAAGAGCAACTTCAAGTAATGGCAGCGGGTATGACAGGAAATCTGGATGAGTTATACCCGGAAGTGGTTGGTCCCAGAAATGGCTGGCTCGGGGGTGATGGGGACGGTTGGGAACGTGGACCATATTGGATAGATGGATTGCTCCCATTGGCATACATTTTAGGGGATGGGAAACTGAAGCAAAAGGTTAAGCCATGGATTGAATGGACAATCAATAACCAAACAGACGATGGCTATATTGGGCCTATCCCATTTGAAACAGAACCGGAGCACGAAGAAGGTTTACAACGTGGGAAGCGTAAGGATTGGTGGCCGAAAATGGTAATGCTTAAAATATTACAGCAATATTACAATGCAACTCAAGATCCAAGAGTAATTGAAACTTTGACAAAGTATTTTAAATATCAGTTAAAAGAACTGCCCAATAGGCCACTGGATGATCTGACTCTATGGGCAAATAGAAGAGGGGGTGATAATTTGCAAGTTGTTTATTGGCTTTATAATATAACAGGTGATGATTTTTTGTTGGATTTAGGAGAGATTATTCAAAAGCAAACTTTTCCTTGGACCAAGGTGTTTTTAAATGAAGAAAATTATAATGATCCTATTACACCATGGCATTATACTAAACTTAAACGATATCCATTTGATACCATAGAAATTAATAACCTAACAGTTTCTAAGATAGGTGGTATGCACACCGTTAATTTTGCACAGGGTTTAAAACAGCCTATTATATATTATCAAAACAACCCAGATGAAAAATATATTATAGCCGTAAAAAAAGCACTAAAGGATATTAAAAAATATCATGGACAACCACAGGGAATGTATGGTGGAGATGAACCTTTACACGGCCCAAACCCTGTTCAAGGTGTTGAGTTTTGCTCAATATCAGAAGAAATGTTTTCCTTGGAAAGTGTTTTGAAAATAACTGGAGATATGGAATTCGCTGATTTATTGGAAAAAATAACATACAATGCCTTACCTGCCCAGGCGACGGATGATTATTCGGCAAGACAATATTTTCAGGCTGCTAATCAAATAGAATTAAGTGATCGCTTAGAAACTTCATTTCAAACCAATTCCCATAAAGGTACCGATTTTGTCTTTGGTGTAGTTTCGGGATATCCATGTTGCACGACCAATATGCATCAATCTTGGCCAAAGTTCGTCCAAAATCTTTTTTATGCTACTCCAGATAATGGTGTAGCGGCATTCTTGTATGCGCCAAGCACTGTTTCTTTAAAAGTAGGTGATGGGGCAAATTTGAAGATTAATGAAACTACAGGGTTTCCATTTCGGGAAAGTGTCAATTTTGAATTTGAATTGGATTCTGAGGCCACATTCCCATTCCACTTGAGAATTCCGTCATGGACTACTGATCAATCAATAACAATTAATGGAGAAACAATTGAAGTTGAAGTAAAAGATCGAATTGCCATTATAAACCGCAAGTGGAAAAATGGAGATAGAATAACTTTAAATATGCCAATGGAGCTGAAAGTATCTAAATGGTATGAGTTTTCTTCTACAGTAGAAAGAGGGCCACTGGTTTATTCATTGAAAATACGAGATGAGAAAAGAAAAAAAAATAGAGGCGACATTTATAAGGATTTTTATGAGGTTTTTGCAATGGACGATTGGAATTATGGATTAATACAGTCCGAGTTGGATAATATATCTGAAGCTGCGGAAATTATAGAAAAGCCTTGGGAGGGGAGTTATCCTTGGAATTTGGAAAATGCCCCTCTTGAAATAAAACTTACTGGAGTAAAAGTTCCGGAATGGAAGGAGATAAATGGGGCGCCAGTATTTCCCGGTTTTTGGGATGGCTATTATTGGGATGGCAATTATGGCGGGGATATTAAGCGGGAAGAAATCACCTTAGTGCCCTATGGTTGTACAACCTTGCGAATTACAGAGTTTCCAACATATAATATTAAGTAATAAAAATTTAATATAACTGAAAACCCAATATTTGATACCACATGAAAAAAAAATTCATTTCTAGTTACAAACGTAAAATATTTTTTTTCTTAAATATGGTATTATTTCTTCAGGGTTCCTATTCCCAGACTGAGGCAAAGGGAACGATCCTCAAGTTTACCGACTTTATTCATTATTTTAAGGAGTTTAATGATAAGGATAATGAGCTCTACATACAATATGTTCCCAATAAACAGGCTATTTCGTTTTTAGAAGGGAACATTCCTTTGTTGGATATTCCCGATAGTATAATCCAACAAACATATTATTTTAGATGGTGGACCTTTAGAAAACACCTTAAACAAACCGCTAAAGGATTCGTAATTACAGAATTCTTGCCAGAAGTACCTTGGTCGGGAAAATATAATACAATCAATTGTCCTGCTGCCTATCATATTTATGAAGGACGTTGGCTACACGATGACATATACATAAAAGACTATATCAAGTATTGGCTATCTGAAGCGGACAATGTTAGAAAGTATAGCTTTTGGGCAGCAAATTCTATTGCAGCTTTCATCAAAGTACAAAAGGATACAATTTTTTTGAAAAGGTACCTTCCTGCCCTAATTGATAATTATTATGCATGGGAAAATGAACATCGGGATGCCCCCGATCGTCTTTTTTGGCAAAGCGATAATTATGACGGCATGGAGTTGAGCGCAGGAGGACGCGTTTTAAATAATGGGGAAGACGATTGGAATACCATTGCATCCAGACCTACAATCAATAGTTACATGTATGCAGATGCAAGTGCGATATCTGAACTTGCTAATTATCTAAAGGAACCGGAATGGTCGCAAGAATTTAAAAGGAAAGCTGGACAAATTAAGGGACTCGTGGAGGGTAGGCTTTGGAACGATTCTTTGAGCTTTTTCACCTTGCTTCCAAGGGATTATGAGGATGATGACCAACCTATTGATATACGTGAACTAATTGGATATACACCATGGTATTTCAATTTACCGGAGGACGACCCTAAATATATTAAGGCATGGAATAAAATACTTGATACCACAGGTTTTGCCGCTCCCTTTGGACTTACTACAACAGAGCGTTCGCATCCTTATTTTGAGATTAAATATGAAGGACACGAATGTCAGTGGAACGGCCCTTCTTGGCCATTTGCTACGACCCAAGTCCTAAAAAGCTTTTCAAATTTTTTAAACAATTATAAATATAATGGTAGCCTAACAAAACATGATTATTACCAATTGTTAAAGCAATACGCCAAGTCCCATAGAATTACTTGGGAAAATGGTGAATCACAAATGTGGATCGATGAAAATATTAACCCATTTACAGGTGATTGGATTTCGCGTACCCGATTAAAGACTTGGGATAATAATACTTGGTCTAGTAAAAAGGGAGGCGAGGAGAGAGGAAAGGACTATAATCATTCCGGGTTCTGTGATTTGATAATTAATGATTTGATTGGGTTTAAACCTCAGTTGGACGGCAGTATTGTAATTAAACCATTGGTTCCTGACAATTGGGACTGGTTTTGCCTGGACAATGTTTATTATCAGGGAAAGATCCTTACTGTCTTATGGGATAAAACCGGTAACCATTACAAAAGAGGGGAAGGTTTTCAAGTGTTCTATAATGGTAATAGAATATTCAAATCAGAAATTGTGGAGGAGGTTTCATTGAAAATATGATTGGTTATAAATGGTACCAAGATTCCCTTGCCATTTAAGTTGAGACTTGAAACAGAGGTGTAAAAAATGAAATAGTTGTAAAACAAAAAGAGCATTTCGTTATTCCATTAAGGTAGATGGTAAAGCAAATTAAGTGTTGTATAAAAAAGTAATTGGAAATGTGCTACGCTTGGAAATGGAAATATCAGATTAATCGGCAGAATTAAACGAATGGCAAATAAAATAATTAGTAAAATGATGAAAAAGTATCTTATATACATAATAATTCTATTGAGTTTTTCAAGCATCCAAGCTCAAAGAAACTCCCATTACATAACCAATCAAGAACCATTGGTAGCACAACCGTATACGGCATTGCCACTAGGTAACATCAAGGCAAAAGGATGGTTGCAGAATATGCTTGAAATTCAGAGGGATGGACTTACTGGGAATCTTGATGAAATTTATGAGGTGGTAGCTGGCGATAACAATGGTTGGCTTGGGGGTACTGGTGATAGTTGGGAAAGAGGACCGTATTGGGTAGATGGTCTTACTCCATTGGCCTATTTGTTAGAAGATGAAAAGCTAAAGGAAAAAGTTAAGAAGTGGGTAGATTGGAGTATTGAAAACCAGAGGGATACAGGTTACTTCGGACCTATACCAATTTCAGAGGATACGCCTAGAATAAAGGGGACACAGCAAACAATGAGTGAGGACTGGTGGCCTAAAATGGTAATGCTTAAAGTATTCCAACAGTATTATACAGCTACATTGGATGATCGGGTTTTAACTTTAATGGATAACTATTTTAGATATCAATTAAAAGAATTACCAAGTACCCCTTTGGATAAATATACATACTGGGCAGGTAGACGAGGTGGAGACAATCTGCAAATAGTATATTGGCTATATAATATTACTAAAGAGCCATACTTGTTGGAATTAGGTAAATTGATTCATGAACAAACCTATAATTGGACGGAAATTTTCTCAGGTACTAAATTAATGCAATCTAATCCATATGTTGATCTACATTGTGTAAATGTTGCCCAAGGGCTTAAAGAACCCGTTATTTATTACCAGCAAAGTAAGGATTCTTTACATTTAAACGCTCCATTAAAAGGATTGGAATCGCTACGGGCAGGACATGGTTTTGCAAATGGCATGTATGGCGGTGACGAGGCCTTACATGGCAACGATCCCACTCAAGGTTCGGAGTTTTGTTCTGCCGTGGAAATTATGTATTCTTTTGAAAGTATGTTGCCCATTACCGGCAATACCTATTATGCTGATTATTTAGAAAAAATTGCATATAACGTTTTGCCTACGCAACATGATGATTCTTTCATGAATAAGCAATATTTTCAGCAACCAAATCAAATTAAAGTAACCCACGAATATCGCAATTTCGATTGTGAGTACGGAGGTAGCAGCACATTGTTCGGCACTACAACAGGGTACCCCTGTTGCGTATCCAACATGCATCAAGGTTGGCCAAAACTAGTACAGAATTTATTTTACGCCACAGCCAATAATGGCATTGCGGCTTTGGTTTATGCGCCCTCTTCGGCAACAATTAAAGTAGGTAACGGTATTCAGGTTGAAATAGAGGAAAGCACAAATTATCCGTTTGAAGATACCGTTGAATTCACTGTTAATCCTGATAAAAATGTGAGTTTTGATTTTGAGTTTAGAGTTCCAAAATGGTGTTCCGATCCTAGAATTACCATAAATGGAGAAAATATGGATTTTGCGGTTACCGATAACAAGGTTTTATTTAAAAGGACATGGAAAAAAGGAGATAAGGTTGTTTTAAGATTTCCCATGGAAGTGAGAACTTCACGTTGGTACGAACGTTCTATTGCCATAGAAAGAGGGCCTCTTTTATACGCTTTAAAAATTGATGAGGACTGGGTTGAAAAGAAGGAAGATACATGGAAAGATCCGTTTTTTGAAGTACTACCCAAATCACCTTGGAATTATGGACTACCTAGAAAAACTTTAGAAGAAAGTGATTTTATAGTTGAGTTTAAAGGAAAAGTTTCCAATATGCCATGGAATATTGAAAATGCACCAATTTCTATTTACACCATTGGGAAATTGGTGCCTCATTGGAAAGAATATAATGGTAATACAGGGAAACTCCCGGAATCTCCACATCCGCACCGCGAATTAGGTACGGAAGATGTGAAAATAGAGTTGATTCCCTATGGCTGTACAACCCTTAGGGTTTCTCAGTTTCCTGAGGTGGATATATACAAAAAATATAACTAATAGCATTTTTATGAAAGTACGTTTAGTACCGTCATTTCTATTGTTGGTCATTTGTCCGTATGGTGTTTTATCCCAAGATCAAAATAAATCGGTCATTAATACAAAACCAAACATCATCTATGTAATGGCAGATCAACTCCGTCACGATATGATGGGGTATACTGGCAACTATAAAGCCATTACTCCAAACTTGGATAAAATGGCGGCAGAGGGATTGAATTTTAAAAATTGTGTATCGGTTACGCCAGTTTGCTCAGCACATAGGGCATCCTTAATAACAGGAAAATACTCAACTAGTACCGGGATGGTAACAAATGAAATTCGTATGAACCCGAACCATAAGACTATGGCCCATGTGCTTACGGAAAATGGTTATGAAACCGGTTATATAGGTAAATGGCATATGTGGTCCAATATTGCAGGACATCACGGGGAGTTTGAAACTTCATATGTCCCACCTGGGCCATACAGAATGGGATTTGATGGTTATTGGGCTGCATATAATTTTAATCATTCCAATTATAAAGGTTATTATTATGAAGATACTCGGGTAAGAAAAACTTATGATAAGGCGTACGAGCCTGAAGCGCAGTTTGATATGGCGATGGATTTTATCGAGAACAAATCTAAAAACAAGGCACCTTTTGCCATGTTCTTAAATATTGGGGTACCCCATGACCCTTGGGTAAAATCAAATGTTCCCGAAGAGTTCTATAACCTGTTTAAGGATGTGGAATTCAAGTTGCCAGATAATTGGGAGGATACACCAGATCCCTATATGGACAGAAATACTAACCATGAAGAGTGGCTGAACTATTGGAAAGAAAATATTCCAGAGCAACAAAGGGTTTATTATGCAATGGTTGCAAGCATAGATGTTTATATGGGGCGTCTAATGGAAAAATTAAAAGCACTTGACATTGATGAGGAGACGATAGTGATTTTTTCTTCAGATCATGGTGAAATGTTCGGTGAAAATGGTCGCGTGTTTAAATTGACATTTTACGAAAGTGCGGCACGTATTCCCTTATTATTTAGATGGCCCGGTAAAATTCCGGCAGGTTTAGAGTCGGAGGCAACCATAAATACGCCGGATTTAATGCCGACTATATTAAGTTTGGCAGGTTTGCCTTCTCCTAGTTCGGTGGAAGGTATGGATTTAAGTGCAACGTGTTTAGGTATAGTTGGAAAAGAACCGGAATATGCTTTTTTACAAGGAATGGGGCACACCTATTTGTGGAAAGATGGTCATGAATGGCGAGCAGTGAGAGATAAACGTTTTACTTATGCTAAATATCTAAAAGATGGTAAGGAGCTGCTTTTTGATAATCTTCAAGACCCGCAACAGACAAAAAATTTGGTTAATAATTCATTTTATGCAGAAATACACAAAAAAATGAAAGGTCGCATGTTACATAAGATGAAGGAACTAAAGGACGAGTTTAGGGTCATGTCCTGGTACAAGGATAATTGGATAGATGAGCATAGAAATATTATAAGATCAGCAAATGGAAACTTTTAAAACAAAACAAATGAAAAACGTATATCCACATATAATTATATTTTTGGCTTTATTAGGTTGTAAAAATAATGTGAAGGTTGCCACGGCCCCAACTGACAATGCCAGACCCAACATTGTTTTGATACTTGCCGATGATTTGGGGTATTCTGATCTAGGTAGTTATGGAGGTGAAATTAATACGCCAAATATAGATAGTTTGGCCTATGGTGGTATACGCATGACCAATTTTTATAATTCTGGCAGATGTTGTCCAACGCGTGCTAGTTTACTAACAGGTTTGTATGCACACCAAGCCGGAATAGGTAACATGGTCTATGGTGAAGATTTAGGCGGTGCTTATCAAGGTTTTTTAAACAATACCTCAGTAACATTGGCCGAGGTTTTGAAAAGTGCAGGGTATAAAACCTTGATGTCCGGTAAGTGGCATGTTGGTCATAAAGAAAAAGAACAATGGCCTACTAGTCGTGGTTTTGATAGATTTTACGGTATTAATATACATGTGGATAGTTATTGGAAGGTATTGGAAGGTTGTGACGTATATCTTGATGGAAAAGTACATATCCCGGCAACAGAGGACCCTATCAACGATTTACACCCTGAAAAAGATTGGTATACGACAGATGTATTTACAGATTACGGTATACATTTTTTGAATGAAGAGGTTGTAAATAAGCCTGAAAATAACGAGCCGTTCTTTTTATATATGGCATATAATGCACCACATTTTCCTTTGGAAGCACCAGATGGGGATATTGCAAAATATAAAGGCAAATACATGGATGGTTGGGATAAGTTAAGGGAGGAAAAGCATGAACGGATGAAAAATCTTGGTGTCATACCACAAAATGCAATTTTATCACCATCAGATAATGTTAATTGGGATACTTTACCACAAATTGATAAGGAGAATCTTGATTTTAGACGTGCAATGTATGCCGCCCAAATCGATAGATTGGATCAAAATATTGGGCGCCTTGTACAACATCTTAAAAAAATAGGCAAATATGAAAATACTTTGATTTTATTTTTGTCAGATAATGGGTGTTCGGCCGAAAGAGGTATGTTTGGTTTAAATTGGGATAAGAATAAGATGGCCAATTATGCTGATTGGAAAGAAGAAAGTGGATGGTCTGTAAGTCAAGGTCAAGCTTGGGCAAATGTTAGCAATGTGCCTTTTAGACTTTATAAACGTTACGTGCATCAGGGAGGAACGGCTACCCCTTTTATAGCACATTGGCCAAATAAAATTAATCCCGGACAAATTAATACACATCGCGGACATATTATAGATGTCATGGCTACCTTACAAGATTTGGCAAAGGCATCTTATCCCGAAACCTTTAAAGGTAATAACATAACTTCACTGGAAGGGAAAACCTTAACACCTTTATTTGAAGGAAAAAAGGTAGAGGACCATAAGTATCTGTATTGGGAACATATTGGAAATAGGGCTGTCCGAAAAGGTGACTGGAAGTTGGTAGCTGTAAGTGAAAGTCCATGGGAACTCTATAATCTAAAAGAAGATCCAACAGAATTAAACAATTTGGTTGATGAAAAACCTGAATTGGTCATAGAGTTGAAAAGGGCCTATTTTGAATGGGCAGAAAGAGCTGATGTCAGAGAGTGGCCATTGCCAGCGAATAAAAACTAATTATACACTTGTTATAAATGAAGAGGAGGCAGGTGGTTAATTACCTAATTTTCAACAATAACCGGTTATGAAGGCTGCAAAAACAAATTTAGATAATAGAAAAAAAACCAATAAAACAGTTTTTAAAGCAACTGGGGGAGGAAAATTATATGCTTCCATGGATGAAACATCTCCTATTGTTCTTATATCTCATGGCCTAGTACCTAAACACGAGCTTGCAGGATAGTCCCACAGAACAGTTGGTGACATAGGTCTGGATATCCACTAAATAGTGTATACAATGACCACTCTGTTTTAAAGCCGGCAATGTTTTTTTGCAATGAGCCCAGGATTGTGTTCCAAACCAATTTGGGGTTCACTATGAAGGTCATATATACGTGCCGGATGAAGGCCCCAAATGGTTTTTAGAGCCTATGTGTTTATTTGAAGACCAATAAACTTAAGTTGGCAATTCGGTGTCTTTTTATGGCGGGATTTTATTTTTAATATGATAACTGGATATAATATGAAACTACAAAATTTTTACAAATTACTATTGTTTTTAATGATAGCTTTAATTGGATGTAAGGAGAGAAAAATTACAGTCAACAGCAAAAGTTCAAAAACAAATAATGTTGCTCTCAAAATGAATGCTGAATCATTCAAGAAAAGAATTGATGGGAAAAGCACAGATTTGTTTAGTATTAAGAACGCAAACAATATTGAAGTCGCATTTACTAATTACGGCCAGCGATTGGTGTCTCTTTTTGTTCCTGATAAGAAAGGGGTATTTGAAGATGTTGTTTTAGGTTTTTCAGATTTGGATGGATATTTAAATGCCCAAGAAAAATACTTTGGAGCTACGATTGGAAGATATGGTAATAGAATAGCAAAGGGCAAATTTTCCATTGGAGACACTGATTACCAACTGGCTTTGAATAATAATGGAAATCATTTGCATGGAGGTGATAAGGGTTTTGAAAGCTCGGTATGGAATACCCGACAAATTTCAAAAAATGAAATTGAGTTTGAAAGGATTTCCATTGATGGTGAAGAAGGTTATCCTGGAAATTTAAATGTTAAGGTAAATTATAGCTTAACCAATAGTAATGAACTTAAAATAGTTTATACGGCAACCTGTGACCAAATTACTATTATTAATTTAACCCACCATTCCTTTTTTAATTTAGCAGGGGAAGGTAATGGAACTATTAAGGACCATATATTAACTGTTAACGCCAATAAATTTACACCAATTGACAATGGCTTAATCCCTACAGGAGAATTGGCAGATGTTGCGGGTACACCCTTTGATTTTAGATTGGGAAAATCTATTGGTAAGGATATAGAATCTAAAAATGAACAATTGTTATTTGGCAAGGGGTATGACCATAATTTTATTTTGAATAATAATCCGGTGAAGGATGAAGGCTTAACTTTTGCAGCTAAGGTTAAAGAACCCAAAAGTGGAAGGGTGATGGAGGTGTACACCAACGAACCAGGTTTGCAATTTTATAGTGGAAATTTTCTTGATGGTGAAGATATAGGAAAGAGTGGTAAACCATATATTTACAGAGGGGCATTTTGTTTAGAAACCCAACACTTTCCCGACTCTCCAAATAAAACAAATTTTCCTAGTACTGTTTTAATGCCAGGTGAAGTTTACACATCAATTTGTGTTTATAAATTTTTAGTCGAAAAATAAAGTGGGATAACTTTTAGTAATATAATTGATCCCAAAAAAATCTTGTTCTAATGGCTTTTAAAAAAAAATGGTGTGTCACATCTTAAGGGAAATCAAGGTAAGTTATGGTCATATTGCAGCATATAGATGAAAACGCTGCTTAATTTTACAATTTAGTATTTTGAAATTTATTTTACCTAAAAGCATTATCCTATATTTTTATTTCCTGTAAAATTGAATAAGGTATCCAGAATCTACCGAATTGATTCTGTCTCCAGGATCAATTAAGACCTTTTGCGCTATATGAAATTGGTGATGGGTTTTTTCGTTGGCTTGCTGAGTGGAATTAGCGGAGTCACAGGTTGGAATCCAGTAGGGCCCACAATGACAAAGACAAGGTTTCCATGAAATTGGGAGCCTTTTTTGTTTGGCCAAATATCCGAAATAGGCTCATTTTATAAGTACACAAGAAGGATCATGACCAATTGTTGTGTTTATGCGAAAATTGTCGTCAACAATAAAATTAATATACCTTGACGATACAAGGAATAAAATAGTCCCGGAGATCAAAGTTAAATGCTGGTAGTCGCAAATATTATCTGTAACGTCTAAAGGAGAGAGGTATCTATTTAATAGTTTTATGGTGATTTCGGGTGTTTTCAAAATATTGATTATTAGCCCTAATCAGTTATTTCAATGAACTGGATAGTAAGCTTGGTAGATAATTAAAGTAGGTAGATTAACGAGGAGTTGATTCGCCATATTTTTATAGACAATCAAATATTTCACCATTTTTTTTACATAAATATGTAATAACAACTCAGACTTGCAAAAATGCAATCATAATTTGCAAATAATTCAGTAGATATGATTTACGTATCCTTCTAGTTTTACCCTCAATTGTTGGAAGTGGGACAAGGCTCCATGTTAATCTATGGCGGATTAATCTGTTGAAGCTAAAATTATGACCGAAATAAATGTGCTGTTCTTACATTCATATTATTGGTTTCTTTTTAATCATCTAAATCGATTTTCCAACTAATTGCCAAACACATGGCTGAATATTTAAGACATATAATATTAAAAAAGATAGATACTCTATATCTAAAATTTTTATAGAATTATGAATGGAATATCCATAATCGACATCCTTGTTATAATTTTCTATATTTTAGGAATACTTTTTATAGGTTTAAGGGTAGCACGAAACCAATCCCAATCTTCGGACAGTTATTTTTTGGCAGGGCGCAAATTGAAATGGCCGGTTATAGGCGCTGCATTATTCGCTTCCAATATCTCAACAGTGCACCTAGTAGGTCTTGCTGCCTCTGGTTTTAATGATGGTTTGGTTTGGGGGAATTTTGAGTTGTTGGCAGTTTTGACCTTAATAGTATTAAGTTTGGTTTTTGCTCCTTTTTACTACAAGAACAAAATATCTACACTTCCTGAATTCTTGGAAAAAAGATACAACTCTTCTGCACGTACATGGATGGCGTTTTTGGCTCTTCTTGGAGCACTGTTCATGCATATAGGAGTAAGTCTATATGCCGGTGCGGTGGTCTTTGAGCATTTCTTTGGGCTAAATGTATATTTGTCGATATTGTTAATATCCTTAATAACAACGATTTACACGGTTATTGGTGGACTGCAGTCTGTAGTTGTAACAGAAACCATACAAACTGTAATTCTAATAGGAGGCGCAATAATTCTCACTGCCTTTGCCATTCTTGCACTTCCCGACCATGGAATACATAATTTGACCACTTTAAAAAACTCCATAAGGCCGGAACAATTGAATCTATTGCCTTCCTCCACAAATACATCAGGACTTACATGGCAGGCATTGGTATTGGGCTATCCCGTAATCGGTATATGGTATTGGTGCGCAGATCAGACCATTGTTCAGCGTGTGCTTGGAGCAAAAACTTTAAGGGATGCTAAATTAGGTCCTTTATTTGCTGCTTTTATAAAAATATTACCCGTCTTTATTTTAGTGCTTCCAGGTGTGCTTGGTTATGTTTTGTTCAAAGATATTATAACAGATGCCAACGATACATATCCTGTGTTAATAACCCAATTGCTTCCTACAGGATTAAAAGGGTTAATGGCCGCCGCCCTTTTAGCTGCGCTTATGAGTACTATTGCTGCAGCATTGAACAGTGCCGGCACATTGGTTTCCATAGATATTGTAAAAAGAAATAGGCCCCGTATTACCGATAGGCAAGAAATTTTGATAGGGCGGATTACTGCCATAGTCGTTATGGCCATAGCCATTGCCTGGTCGCCGTTAATTGCAAAATTCAATAGTATCTTTGAAGCTATTAATATCTTGTTGACTGTAATTTCGCCTCCAATTACCACTGTGTTTGTATTGGGATTATTTTGGAAGCGGGGTAACCATCAAGGTGCCATCGCAACATTTATTGGGGGTTTTTTGTTAGGATTGGTAGCGTTCCTAATCGATTTTCCGATTGTAGGAGACACAAAGGTGATAACAGAAATTTTGGGGGTTCCTTTTATGATGCAGGCATGGTGGCTTTTTGTATGCAGTTGCGTTATTTATGTTGTTGCCAGCTTGGCAACTCCACCGCCCGACTTTGAAAAAATCAAAAATTGCACCTTGAGCTCCCCTCTAGCCTTCTTAAAAAAAGAAGAAGGAGAAAGATTTAACACACCTTTAATTCTTACTTCAATTTTAGTATTCTTAATGACAATCTTATATATCACAATTGGATAAAAAAACAACGACATGAATTTATTTGTTAAAACTTTTTTAATCGTAGCCTTGGGCTCTACATTATTGGCATGTACAGAAAACAAAAAAGAAAGTAAAACTGATTCAACTATTCTTTCCAACGGATACAATAATGTAAAAAGATATGGATCAGTGATTAAGCTCAGGCCTGAGAAGCAAGATGAATATATAGAACTTCACGCTAACCCATGGCCCGGTGTCCTTGAGCAAATCACTAAAAGTAATATTCGCAACTATTCCATATACCTTAAGGATGGTTATTTATTTAGTTATTTCGAGTATATAGGCAATGATTTCAAAAGCGATATGGCAGAAATGGCCAAAGATTCAGTTACCAAGGCTTGGTGGAAATTAACCGATCCTTGTCAGGAACCTTTAGAAACCAGAGCAGATGGTGAGTGGTGGGCCAGTATGGAGGAAGTCTTTCATCATGATTAATTCTAATATCCATTTTCACATTAAATCAATCAAATGAAATCTAGTATATCACCAGATTTACCCATAAACAAAAGACCAATAGTCATTATTGGTGCTGGGGGAATCGTAGGGGACGCCCATTTACCAGCCTATAGAAAGGCAGGCTTCAAGGTAAATGCAATATATGACCTAAACATTAATAAAGCGTGCAAATTGGCTACTACATTCGAAATCCCCGTTGTTTGTAAAGATATAAATGAACTTATAAGTATAGCCAAAAGGGATAAATGCATTTTTGATATGGCTCTACCGGCCTCTGCCATTTTACGGGTTTTACCTTTGCTCCCGGACAAATCCGGAGTGCTGATCCAAAAACCAATGGGGGAAGACATCGAGGAAGCCAAGGCAATATTGAATCTCTGTAAAAAAAAGGAATTGGTTGCAGGGATCAACTTTCAGCTAAGGCATGCTCCTTATATCAAGGCAGCTAAAGAAATGATTGATAATGGTAATATAGGTGACCTGCACGATATTGATGTGCGAATTAATGTATTAACGCCCTGGCATTTGTGGGGCTTCCTATATGAACTTCCTAGGATGGAGATCCTTTACAATAGCATCCATTATATAGACATGATACGGTACTTTTTAGGCAACCCTAAAAGAGTGTTGGCGAAAACCACAAAACATCCCAATATGCCTGAGCTGGCAAACACGAGGTCTTCCATTATTATGGATTACGGGGATTTTATAAGGGCCAATATAAACACAAATCATGGCCATGATTTTGGCATAAGACATCAGGAATCCTATTTCAAATTTGAAGGTACAACGGGTGCAATAAAAATTGTGGTAGGTCTTAACCTGAATTATCCCGAAGGATTACCAGATCAGTTCGAGTTCATCACCACTGAAAATGATCAAGGATGGCAAACTTTGGAAATAGAAGGGTCTTGGTTCCCCGATGCATTTATAGGTACCATGGCAGGTTTAATGAAGAAAATGGAAAACCCTGATTATAATTATATCAACTCCGTTGAGGATGCTTTTTGCACCATGGAGGTAGTTGAAAAATGCTACGAATCCAGTGCTGGACAAGAAAAAAATGGTAATTATTAATATTTGAATAAGAAATACATTGAAAGTCGGTCTATTTATACCATGTTATATTGATCAATTTTATCCACAGGTGGGAGTCGCTACACTAGAGTTATTGGAGAAATTAGGTGTAAACATTTACTACCCTAAGAACCAAACTTGTTGTGGTCAGCCAATGGCTAACTCGGGATTTGAATGCTATTCAAAGGATACTTGCAAACTATTTATCAAAAACTTCCGTGAATATGATTATGTCGTTACACCTTCTGGCAGTTGTGCTTACCATGTTCGGCACCATTATAATATAATTGAACAAAATGAAAATGTTACCCACTTAAGAAAAAACACTTTTGAACTTTGTGATTTTATTGCCAACGTAATGGAAACCCTGCACTTAGATGCTTCTTTACATAAAAAAGTTGGACTACATCAAAGTTGCCATGGTTTAAGGGGTCTGAAACTTGGTCAGGGCAGTGAATTGGTTTCCGAACCGCACTCCATCGCAGAATCATTGCTTTTAAAAGTACAGGGACTTGAATTGGTTTCTCTTAATAGAAAAGATGAATGCTGTGGTTTTGGTGGGACTTTCGCTATAACTGAGGAAGCAATTTCAATTAAAATGGGAAAAGACAGACTAACCGATCATATTAAAAATGGTGTTGAAATTATAACAGCGACCGACATGTCCTGCCTGATGCACTTAGAAGGGATTTCCAAAAGAAATAATTTGCCTATCGAGGTTAAACATATTGCAGAAATTTTAAATAGCCAATGTTAACACATTCACAAGCAGCAAAAGAATTTAATAAGGACGAGAGTCGAGTAGATTGGCATGACAAAGCCATATGGCATTTGCGCCAAAATAGAGATTTAGGCGTCAATAAAATTCCCAATTGGCAACAATTAAGAGAAACGGCTTCGGAAATTAAGCTTAATGTACTATCCCATTTAGATACTTATCTCGAAGAATTTGAAAAAATGGCCCTGTCAAACGGCGTTCATGTCCATTGGGCTTTGGACGGTGATGAGCACAATAAAATTGTTAAGGACATCCTAGAAAAGCATAGTGTGCAGAAGCTGGTTAAGAGCAAATCAATGTTGACCGAGGAATGCAATTTGAACCCCTATTTGGAAAAGTATAGCATTGAGATAGTGGATACAGATTTAGGTGAACGGATAATTCAATTGGCCAAGGAAAAGCCAAGTCACATAACCGCTCCGGCAATTCATAAGAAGAAGGAAGAGATAGATCAGCTATTTCAGAAGATGTTGGGTACTCCTCCTTCAAATGGAGACGCCCAGTTTCTTGTCAATGCCGCTCGTACGGATTTACGGAAAAAATTTCTTAATGCTGATGCAGCTATTACCGGAGTCAACTTTGCTATTGCGGAGTCGGGCGGCTTCGTTGTCTGTACCAATGAAGGCAATGCCGATTTAGGGGTTCATTTAGCGCCAGTCCATATTGCTTGTATGGGCATAGAAAAGATTATACCCAAACTTGAACACTTAGGAGTATTCTTGAGGCTATTGGCAAGAAGCGCCAACGGTCAATCCATTACGTCCTATTCTTCCCATTTTTTCAAACCTAGGAAAGGACAAGAAATGCATATTGTAATAGTAGACAATGGAAGGTCTAAACAACTGGCAAGTGAGGATTTTAGGAATTCTTTGAAGTGTATAAGATGTGGTGCTTGCATGAACACATGTCCAATATATCGACGTAGTGGAGGCCATAGCTATGGGAGCACTATACCTGGTCCCATTGGATCAATTTTGTCTCCCAACATCGACTTAAAAAAATATTCGTCATTACCATTTGCATCAACATTATGTGGGTCTTGCACGGATGTTTGCCCCGTGAAAATCGACATCCACTCCCAATTGTACAAGTGGAGGCAAATTATTATGAAAGAACACCCAAATAGAGTTAAACAGATGGCGATGAAAACGAATCAGAAGGTATTTGAGCATCCCAGGCTCTATAATATAGTTGGAATTGTTATGCGAAGGGCTATCAAATTATTACCTAAAAGTATTTTATACAATAAACTAAACATATGGGGAAAACAGAGAGATTTACCCAATGCCCCAAAGAAAAGCTTTAAAGAATGGTACAATGAAAGAAGTTAACAGTAGGACCAAAATACTATATCGGATTAAGGAAAATAAGCCAAATGATAAAACCAATATCGATTTAGGTCAATTTTTTATTGACGATAATGAGAATAGCGTTATCAATTTTTGTGAGAATTTAGTAGACAACGATGGGGACTATCTAATTCTAGATCGAGCGGATAACTTACAAGAGGTGCTTCTAAAGGAAATCAATGGGAGATCATTCGCAGATTTAACGGGAAATATTGTAGACCATCAAAGTTGGAGTTTTAATGGACTGATCAGCCCTAAAAAATGGAGTGATATTAAGGTTTCGATAATCAATGGTATTATTGGAGTGGCCGAAAATGGAGCAGTTTGGTTGGACGATGATTCGATGCAGAATATTAGGACCCTGCCTTTTATAGTGGACCATACAATCTTTATTCTGAATGTTAAGCAAATTGTGCCTACAATGCACCATGCTTATGAAGCCTTGGGTAAAATTAAAACCGGATTTGGAGCCTTCATTGCAGGCCCATCCAAGACGGGAGATATAGAACAAAATTTAATTATTGGAGCACATGGACCAATGTCCCACCTAGTTATACTTGTCGGCTCTTCTGATTCCCAATAGGAAAATCCTTAGGTGCAAGATGAACTCTGACAATGGGAGTAAAAACAAAAAAATTATTGTTTTTAGGTAAGCAAGGCAAAATATGGATTAATGGCAATAAAGAGAATAGTTTGTTAAACAATTGCTATTATGGACATTGTAACAACCACTTAATTAATTGTAATAGTAATGAATTCAAATGTTTTAAATGACGATCTAAATAAACGCAAACAAAATATGATTAACAAGACAAGTAGAATACTTATGGGAATTATGTTGATAAGTTTTCCATTATTTATTAATGCTCAGCAAAAGTTGAAGCGAGCAGATAGTTTTTTTGGCTTTCACTTTGATTTTCATGCCACCGCAAATGATAAAGATTTAGGAAAATACTTTAATGAAAAGGACCTAGCGGATTTTTTAAGACGTACAAAACCCGATTACGTACAAATTGACAGCAAAGGACATCCTGGGTTTTCAAGCTATCCTACCAAAGTTGGATACTCTGCTAATAGTTTCAATCAAGATCCCATGAGGCTATGGCGAGAGGTGACCAATTCCTTTAATATCCCCCTTTATGTACATTATTCTGGCATATGGGATGATAAGGGAATTAGTAGTAACCCGGAATGGGCCCGTGTAAATGCAGATGGCTCTAAAGACCTTAGACATGCCGCCTATTTAGGTCCATATTCGGATAAACTATTGATTCCTCAAATAAAAGAAATGATCGATAATTATAAAATCGATGGGGCATGGATAGATGGCGATTGCTGGGCTACAGGCCCTGATTATTCTCCAGAAGTTGTTGACGCCTTTTTACAGGTAACAGGTTTGGATGCGGTACCATTAAATTCCGAAGACCCAAATTATGGTAAATGGTTGGATTTTAATAGAACCAAATTCAAACAATATTTGGAACATTATGTAGATGCAATTCATACCTACAAACCTGGATTCCAAGTAGCAAGTAATTGGGCCTATTCTTCGATGATGCCCGAAAAAGTAAATATAAATGTCGATTTTCTTTCGGGAGACGTTTCAGGCCAGAACTGTGTTTATAGTGCTGCCTTTCAAGCTCGTTGCCTTGCCTTGCAGGGGAAGCCTTGGGATTTAATGTCATGGGGATTTGTGCCTTTGGATTTTTCGGCAGGTATTCATAGCCCTAAATCGCTGGTACAGTTACAACAGGAAGCGGCTCAAGTAATGGCTATGGGGGGCGGATTTCAGGTATACTTTCAGCAAAATAGGGATGCCTCGTTTCAGAATAGTATAGATGTAGATGCAATGACAAAACTGGCAGAGTTTTGTAGAGAACGACAACCTTTTTGTCAGAATAGCAATGTGATACCTCAAATTGCTTTATGGTATTCTGGGGAAGGTTGGAAGAAAGATAATAAAGGGGTATATGGATGGGGGTCGAATATGGAAGGCCTTAATAACCTATTTATGGACGGTCAAAACTCTGTTGAAATCTTGATGGACCATCACCTGGATGAGCGTATGGAAAAGTATCCTGTAATTGTTATTCCGGAATGGGACCATTATGACCGCATTTTAAAAAAGAGATTACTGGAATACGTACATAACGGCGGAAATCTTTTTGTTATGGGCGCTAATGCTGTAAATCAATTTGAGCCGTACTTAGGTGTTACTTTTGTGGAAACCAACAGCCATGAACAATTTAATATAGGGGATAAAGATCTAAATGGTATTACAGGAATACGGACCAATTGGCAAAAAGTAACCCCTAAGGAAGGAACTAGTACTATTGGCCACGTATACCATCAACGTGATTACCGTTTTGCAACCGAATTTCCAGTTGCTACCATAGCTGATTACGGGAAAGGGAAAATTGCCGGTTTGTATATGGATCTGTCAGAATCATATAATGTGTCCAGGCACCCCATCTATAATAAAATAGTGAACAATGTATTGGACAAGCTTAATCCAACCCCAGGGGTGCGCGTAATTGGAAGTGAAAAAATACATGTTGTACTTGGTAAAAATGAATCGAATATATTAGTACATCTAATTAATGCCGATGGGGCACATTTTAATAAAAATGTTTACGGTTATAGCGAGGTGATGCCTTCCAATTCGTTAACTATAGAGATTAAATCCAATAATAAACCTAAGGCAATTAATTTACAGCCAGATGGCAAGCGACTAAAATTTGATTATCAAAAGAACCTTATAACCGTAAATGTTCCACCAGTGGATATTTATTCGATAATTGAGGTTGAGTATTGATCAAAAATTTTTGATTTAGTTTCTGTTTTCTTTGGGTTACCTATTAATCCAATATGGTGGTCATATCGTTTGAAACATCAGATAATACAATGTATAGTGTCCAATAACCGTAAAAAACCTTTTTTTACGGTTATTGGATGCCAAACTCCCTTCCGATTTAACCGCAAGTATCAGTACTTATGGTTAAAATTTTAAGTATCTGGTTAAACTTGCAAATTGACATTTTTCATATACCTAGTTCTGTTGCCTAATTCAGCTTGGCCCATTGCTTGGAACAAAAAGGGGTAGTGACCGATATTATAGACGGGTCCTTGTGGCATCATAATTTAAGAATCACACAGGCATATTTAAAAGATTTGAATAATCCGGTCTTGGATGTTGCTTGCCGGCTTTTACTATGGAGCAATACTTTCCAAAAGTTTATTTACAAATAATCTCCTTATGCTATTTTGTGAAACTTATTACATAGCAAGGTCGATTTAGAATAGATCCAATATCTGCAATTATGAATTGTGTCATTATCCAAAGAGGTAGCGATATATGGACCATGTCTATTTCACAATCTCTTGTTCAAATGTAATTTGATATACTCAGAAGGACTAATTTGTTTGATTGCCTTAAATACTCTATTAAAATTTGAAATATTATTAAAACCTGATTCATAACACACCTGGGAAATATTGCATTTATACTCCATCAACATCTTGCATGCAAAACCTATTCTAATTTCATTAACAAATTGCGTAAAGGTTTTTTTATGGTAATTAGAGAAATAGCGACTAAAAGAGGATGGATTCATATGTGCTATCTTTGCAATTGTTTCAAGTTTAATTTCTTCTTTGAAATTATTCATTACATAATTGTAAACAGGAGCCATTCTACTTTTTGGAATACCTTGAAATGAGTTAACAAAACCCGAACTGGACAATAATTCAAAATCATTTCGAGCAGCCAATTCCGCCATAATGTTAATTAGGATATTAACTCTGTCATAGGCCGAGCTTTCTACCATATCAGTCGCCTTTTTAATTATAGAACTATTTGCTCCACCTCTAAAGGCGACACCAACTTTTGCCTTTTGTATAAGTGAAATAATATTTTCCATCTCTGGTATTTGTTGCATTCCCGAAACCAACTTGTTGTCGAAGTGTATAACAACAGCTTCTGCTTTCAATGCAGAATGTTCTTGGAAATATATATTATCGTTTAGCCAAAGATGTGGTAAATTCTCCCCCATTAATACTACATCCCCAGGTATAAATTTTTTAATACTGTCACCAACAAATCTGGTACCTGTACTAGATAATATAACATCCAACTCCAATTCAGGGTGATAGTGCCAGATTTTTAAAAAATTTTCAGAACTGTAATTTTGAAGACTTACCGATTTATTTGGTTCAATGTACCTCCCGATTAGTTGTGCTTTCATTTTTTGCCTTCCAAGTTTAGTTTTAAAAATCTAACACAATATACTTAATTCACCAAGTATAATGCCATGATATTTAGATATAATCAATCTATTTGCAAAAATCGTATCATAATTGGAAATAATTTTAGTAGATAGCACTTTGGTTTCCTTCTAGTTTTACACTGAAATATTATTACGGAAGTGAGCATATTATTAAAAGAACCTTCCATAATCAAAGTTTGGATGAAATTAGGGTTTAGTCTGATTTTGATAGTTCAAGAAGGACTATTTAATTGATAACGGGATTAACCCTGACCATTTCATTAAAAAATAACAGTTTATAAATAAATTTTATGTGTGGTAAAGAAGTTGACCTTATAAAGGCTTTAAAAATTTGCTTTATCTGCCTGTTTTTATTTATCTCTTGTACGGATAAGGAGTTGAGAGTAGGTGAAGTTGCTATTATTCCAAAACCGCAAGAACAAGTTATTGGAGAGGGGTATTTTGAGTTTGATTCAAATACAAAAATAGCAGTGGAAAATGAAGAGCAACTGAAAATTGTTGATAGGATTTTAACTAGGTTTAAGAAGCTTTCTGGTTGGAAACCAATCGTATCCATCTCAAATAATGGAGACATAAATTTTATTACTGATTCCTCTTTGCCTGCTGAAGCATATGTTTTGAATGTTATGAATGGAAAAATTGAGGTGAAAGCAGCATCCGGTCCAGGTTTTTTCTATGCTATGGAGAGTATGAAACAATTGTTCCCTGTGGAGTTTTTTGGTAAAGACTTAAATAAGCCTATTAGATGGGGTATACCTGTAGTATATATTAAAGATAGGCCAAAGTTTGAATGGAGAGGTTATATGTTGGATGTTTCCCGTCATTTTTTTGACGTGGAACAGGTAAAGGCGGTTATTGATTTTATGGCCGAATCAAAATTAAACCGTTTTCATTGGCATTTGACAGATGATCAAGGGTGGCGTATAGAAATTAAAAGTTTTCCAAAACTTACAGAGGTTGGGTCATGGAGAGTTGATTACAATGTTACGGATGAAACAATCTCCAATTGGTTTGGACGACCAAGGCAGAAACAAGGTGAAAAAGCTACATATGGCGGGTTCTATACACAAGATGACATTAAGGAAATTATTTCTTATGCAAAGGATCGATACATAGAGGTAATCCCGGAAATTGACATGCCTGGTCATTCCCAAGCCATTGTGGCCTCCTATCCAGAATTAGGATGTGTCAATGCCGAATACACTGTTGCCACCGGTGGAGTGGTAAGAAATAATACACTAAACCCTGGAAAGGAAGAAACCTATGAGTTTGCGGAAAATATGTTAAATGAAGTGATGGACCTGTTTCCCTTTGATTATATACATATAGGTGGCGACGAATGCAATAAAGAGCAATGGCGGGTTGATCCTGATGCTCAACAAAAAATCTTAAAAGAAGGCCTGAAAAATGAAGCGGAACTGCAAAGTTATTTTATTAAGCGCATGGAGGAAATTATTAATGCCAGAGGTCGCAAAATGATTGGTTGGGATGAAATTCATGAAGGAGGATTAGCTCCAAATGCCACCGTAATGAGCTGGAGAGGTGAGCTGGGTGGAATTAGTGCAGTCAAATCGGGGCACGAAGTAATAATGACCCCGTCAAATTTTTGTTATATAGACCTAAAACAAGGGCATGATGACTTGGAACCAAATTTGGGATACTCAGAACTTTTATTGTCAACTTCCTATAATTATAAGGTTGTTCCCGATAGTCTCACAGCGCAAGAGGCACAACTAATTAAAGGAACCCAGGCAAATATGTGGACAGAATCCATAAGTGATTGGGGTAAGCTTACCTACATGACATTTCCCAGACTCTTTGCAATTGCAGAAAATGCTTGGACAGAACATTCAGAAAAAGATTGGGATGATTTCAGCGATAGACTTTTGAAACAATTTGAAAGAATGGACACCAAAAATATTAGGTATGCTGTTAGTGCGTTCAGTCCATGGATAGACCACGAAGGCAATGGGAAAAATATCAATATCTCATTAAAAACGGAAGTCAAGGGGCTCGATATTCGATATACTCTGGACGGTACTACCCCCACTAAACAATCTTTAAAATATGAAGGAACATTTATAATAGACAAAACTAAAGAGGTAAAGGCAAGAGCCTTTAAAAAGGATAAGCCAGTCGGCTATATTTCCAATTTAAAATTCCCTGTTCATTTAGCTGCTGGAGCTAAAGTCCTAGACCATTCTAACGATAAAACCCAGGAATTGCTCAAGTTGACCGATTTGAACTACGGGAGGCTAAAACAGGAAGATCCATCTTGGCAATATTTATCAAATAATGCAGAAGTGGTTATATACCTTGACTCTATAACAGCCTTGGACGAACTGAAATTTGAGGCCCTTAGGTATACCATATCCGGAATTTATGCTCCAACAGAAGTCGAGGTATCGGGCTCTATAGATGATTTTAACTATACCCCCTTGGGCAACATGTACATGCCTGAAGCTGGGATACAGGGAAGAAATAAGATTGAATACCGTATACCATTATCGAAAAACAAAGTAAAGAGTATTAAAATCAAAGTAAAAACGCCGTCTCCAATACCAAAAGGGCATCACATGGCAGGCAGTAGTAGCATTATAGCAATTGATGAATTAATTCTAAACTAATCACAAAGCAAAATAACATTACTACGAACCATTTTTTAGGAAGAAATAACTCTCAAAATAAGATTCCAAAACTAGAAAAAGGGAGATAAAAATAGACAATACTTTTTTGATTTCCCTTGGATGATTTTTTTATAACTGAATGGCATCAAATGGTTATGGAAAATGTTGATCTAATTTAAAAACATTTCCAGAAAGAAGATGTTTCATGCTGGTTGAGGTGTATACCAAAATTACATGGAAGGATATGTCTTTACCCATTTTGAAGTAACCAAGTAGATCATTGCAAATTTGAAAATAGGGATTTCACTTCTTGAAAGGGAAGGGGTGGTCTTGAAGGAAATATAAAGAGGTTTCGTGCGACTTATAACGGTAGATCTCGGACGAATTCAAATCAATTTTTTGAGAGATTTAGTTAAATGTTGGAAGTAAACAAAGTTGAATAATAAACCAAAATACAAATTATGAAATTTTTTTATCGCAAAGGATTAAATCCTCCTTTAACCCGGAAACTGAATCTAAAAATTATGCTCACAGAATGTTTTATTTTAACAATCATTCTCAGTGCCCATGCCAATGTCACCAATCCAGGCATAGTCAATAACTTAAATAAAAAGGGAATTGAAGTCAATTCAAAGTTGCAACATATAATTAATGGAGTAGTTATGGACGCTTTTGGCGTCCCGTTGCCTGGTGCAAGTATTTTGGAGAAGGGCACTACTAACGGAGTTCAAGCTGATTTTGAAGGTGAGTTCCAAATTGATTTAGCCAGTAAGGATGCTATTTTAGTGATTTCTTATCTAGGATTTGTAACCCAAGAAGTTGAGGTGAACGGACAATCAAGTGTCACTATAACTATGGAAGAAGATATTGCTAATTTGGATGAAGCAGTAGTGATTGGATACGGAGAACGAACCAAAAAATCGATTGCAGGATCTATAGAACAAATTTCTGGTGAAGTTTTAGAAAATCGTCCAGTTACAAATGTGTTGAACGGCCTGCAAGGAGTTATGCCCGGCCTTACTGTAACAAGGAGTAGTGGAACACCAGGAGGGGAAGGTTATGCGCTAAATGTTAGAGGTTTAACCTCCATAAACGGAGGTAATAGTCCTTTAGTGTTAATTGATGGTACAGAAGGAGATCTTAACCTCTTAAACCCTAATGATATTGAATCGACTACTTTGTTGAAAGATGCTTCGGCTTCCATTTACGGAGCCCGAGCGGCAGGAGGGGTTTTATTAATCACTACTAAAACTGGTAAAAAAAATAAAAAAATTAGATTTTCTTATACTACCAATTATTCCACAAATGTTGTTTCAAACTTAACGGAAAGAGTTAATATAAAACAATGGGTAGAAATGGATTGGGAAGCAAAATTGGCTTCTGGATCGATACCTCAATTTGCAGGGGGAGGTACCTTGGAGGAAGTTTTAGCTAAAATTGATGCTAAAGCAGAGCCCGACGACATTGGAGGCAATGCCTATTTGTTTTATGAAGATGTAGATTGGGATTCAATACTCTTTGATGACGGTATTCAAACAAATCACAATATTTCCATTGATGGTGGAGGAGACCGTTCAGATTATTCAACATCTTTTGGGTATACAAGAGTTGATGGTATATTAAGTGATGGTTGGGATTCTGATGAACGCTATAATTTAAGATTAAATCATGGTTACGATATTACTGATCACCTACGTCTTGAATCTAAAATTTCTTACAGTCGTTCTAGAACATTGGAAGGTCCAAGAGGTTCGAGCAACGTATTTGCTCTAAGAAACAAAATGTTTACATGGTTTCCAGTCTATACTTTAAGTGGAGATACCTATGGTGAACAATGGGGTTTTGAAAACCCAAAACAATGGGCAAGTAAAGACCCTGGTAAATCTACACGTATTAGAGAAAATCTGGATGGTAATTTTAAGCTAAGTTATAAAATATTCAAGGATTTAAAACTGCAAAGTCAGGCAGCAATAAATAGAAGAATTGGAAATGACGAGCACTTTAGGAATATAGTGCCTAGAACTAATTATAATGGTACGCCGGCAGGCTTTTCTCAGAGCAAAACTGAATTGCAATATTGGAACCAAAATTCAACTTATAAAAATTTCTCATTGTATTTTGACTACCATAAAATATTTGCAGGGAAGCATGATATTAGTTTAATGGGAGGTACGAGTCATGAAGAAAATGAAAACAAAAGTTTTTGGGCCAGTAGGGATAATTTTTCCCAAACAGAAGTACTTAGTCTAAATCTAGGCAGTACCGAGAATATGCTAAATAGTTCTAATGCAAATCAGTGGGCCATTCGATCTTATTTTGGAAGATTAACGTATGTTCTTGATTCGAAGTACGTAGCAGAAATTAATTATCGTAGAGATGGGACCTCTGTATTTTCACCGGAAAAAAGATGGGGTGATTTTGGGGGGCTTTCTTTGAACTGGATAGCTTCCGAAGAAAGGTTTATAAAAAAATTAAACACATTTGATTTCTTAAAAATAAGAGCTTCATATGGTACTACAGGTAATCAAAATTTAAATTCAGCCAATCTATATGATTATATAGCACTCATAAATATTGGTGGGGTATATCCCTTTGGTAATGGAGAAAGGGCTCAAAGCGCCACAGAAGCTGGTTTGGTTTCTCAATCTAGAACATGGGAAGATTTGGAAACCGCTAATTTAGGACTTGATTTTGCTTTTTTAGGTTCCAGATTATCGGGTTCATTAGACGTTTATAAAAAAAATAATAACAATATGTTATTGGGGGTTAATTTACCTTCAGTTTTAGGAGGTTCTCCTCCAGCCAAAAACATTGGAAGTCTAGAGACGAAAGGATTTGAATTTAGTTTGAAATGGGCAGAGGCTTTGTCTACTGATTTTTCTTATGGTATTAGTGGATATTTGAGTGACAACACCAACATCCTGGTAGATCTAGATGGAAGAGACTTGATTAGCAGTACTAGAGAGGGGTACGCATTAGGCACAATATGGGGATATGTTTGGGATGGAATTATTCAAAATCAAGTTGAATTAAATGAATATAAAAAATTAACAGGTATTCCTAATGACATACAAGTGGGCGATGCGAGATATAAAGATATAAATGGCGATGGAAAAATTTCACTATATGACGATCAGGGAAATGATGGAGATGTTGTTGATTTAGGAACCAATGCACCTAGATATAGTTTTGGGTTTAATTTATCTGTAAAATACAAGGATTTTGATTTTAGTACTTTCATTCAAGGGGTTGGAAAAAGATCTGTATTCTATGAGGGTGCATTTGCTATTCCTTTTGAGCAGCCATGGTGGCAACCTTTAAAAAGATTCTACGGAAATACTTGGCAACCAGATAATCAAGGCGCCAAATATCCAAGACTTACTACAGGAGGCACTAGATATTGGAATTACAGAACTTCAGAAAACACTAGGGTTAACGGTGCTTATGCACGATTTAAGAACATTACCCTTGGATATTCTCTGCCGCAAGAGGTACTGGAGAAACTAAATATTAGCAAGCTTAGAATTTATTTCAGTGGGGAAGATTTATTTACTATAGATAGTATGACTGGAGGATATGATGCAGAAAACACCAATGGTTCAGATGTGTTTTATCCATTTACGAAAAGATATTCACTTGGTTTAAACTTAACTTTTTAATAAAGGAGAAATGAAAAAAAGACTGACAAAAATAATAGCATTGTTTGCCGTATTGGCATTCATGATGAGTTGTGATAAGGAATTGAATTTGTATCCCTTGGATCAAGTTTCCGATGGTTCTTTCTGGAAGGTTCCTAGTGATTTTGAAAAAGCCGCTAACGCTTTTTATGGCGGTTTGCCTGGAGCGAGCGGAGGTTATGATCAAGATTCCGATATTGCTGTTGGAGGAAGTTCCAACACCATAAGCAATGGGTCTTTGATTATTGAAAATGGCCCGGGATGGAGTGGTCAATACGCTACTATTAGAGGGGCAACTAGATTAATTGAACGTTATGAAAGTGCATTGGATATACAATCAGATATTGAGAGATATGCGGCTGAAGCACGTTTTTTTAGAGCAATGACTTATCATAATCTGGTAAGCACATTTGGTGATGTTCCTTTGGTAAAAAGGGCTCTAGATTTAGACTCCGAAGAATTGGATGCCCCAAGGGCGCCAAGAGCCGAAGTTGTTGACTATATATTGGAGGATCTTGATTGGGCGATTGCACATTTGCCTTTAGAAAGCGAATTGGTTACAAGTGAAAAGGGAAGGGTGACAAAGGGGGCCGCTTTGGCGTTGAAGTCTAGAGTATTTTTATTTGAAGGGACATGGTCAAAATACCATGGAGGAGGTGATTCCAACGCTTATTTTAGTCTGTCCATTGATGCCTCTCAAAAGTTAATAGAATCTGGGGAATATGAACTTTATACTGGAAGTTCGACAAATTCGGCATATAGATTTTTGTTTTTAGAAGAGGGTGAAGGTAGTAAAGAGTCAATTTTAGCCAGACGGTATAATCGCGATTTAGAAATTTTCCATAATACCACAAGATTAGTAATGACATTCTATAATGCGCCAACAAAACAATTGGCAGATATGTATGTTTGTTCAGATGGCTTACCTATAAGTGTTTCCCCTTTGTTTCAAGGTTATGATTTAATGACATCTGAATTTGAGAACAGGGATCCGAGGATGGCCCAAACAATGTTAGTGCCTGGAACAGAATTTGATTATTTAGGTTTGAGAACTTTTATACCGAGTATTGGGGGAACCAATGAAAGTACACCTAGTGGGTATATGCCCTTTAAATTTGTCTCGGATAATTCGGAAGCTCAATTGGGAAAAGCGTATAACGATTATATGGCTTTTAGGTATGCGGAGGTTTTACTAAATCATGCAGAAGCTTTGTATGAGAGAAATGGGAGCATTTCTGATTCAGACTTGAATTTGACTATTAATAAATTAAGAGACCGTGTTGGGGTGGCTCATCTTACAAACAGTTTGGTAAATAGTTATAATTTGAGTATGCTCGAACAAATTAGGAACGAAAGAACTGTGGAGTTAGCTTTTGAAGGATTTAGGTTTAATGATTTAAGAAGATGGAAACAAGCAGAAAACAAACTTCCTGTAAACTTATTAGGTGTGAAATATACAGGTACGGAATATGAAAATTCCCCTCCTAATGATGTTAAAACTATTCAGGTTGATAGTGATGGATTTACAATTGCTGATGATGCTATTCGAAGATCATGGGATGATAAACTTTATTTGTTTCCTGTACCCGTTGAGCAGATTCAGTTAAATCCAAATCTTTTACCCCAAAACCCAGGATGGTAAATAATAAAATGAAATTAAAAATGTTCAAAATGAAAAATATACTATCAATATTCGTTGTGCTATCTCTAGTAATTATGGGTTGTGAAAAAGAGCTCGATTATCAAATTAAAATTGATAATCGACTTAAAGGAAAAGATCAACTTTTTTTATCGCACGTTAATCCTAGTACAGGAGTTGATTATACAACTGAGGAATTGGCAGCGTTGGAATACGACCCACAAAAAGAGGATTTTTTTACCGGTCCTATTGATTTAACTCTAGCTGCTGAATCTAAACTCCTGAATATAGAGGTCATTAATAACAATGAGGTTATTGAAACCATTAACAATTTTACGGAGGTGAACGGTTTATATGAAGCAACATTTAGCTCAACAGTCGGCGATCTTGGAGTTGGTATAGGCGAAAGTTACCCTATTACATTTAAATTTACTTATGACAATTTGGGTGAAGATGGGTTCGATTATAATGCTGTACTATTTTTAGATTTTTTAGTCAGGGATAACTCTCCCAATTTAGCTTTACATAAGCCCTCTAGGGCCTCTAGTGAAGCTTATGGCACTTTTGCCGCTACGGCAAATGATGGAAGTACAAATTCAAATTATCCCAACATTGTCCACACGGCTGATCCAGTTGGTGTAGATAGTTGGTGGGAGGTGGATTTGGAGGATATTTATTCTATCAGACAGATAAATATTTATAATAGAACCGATTGTTGTAGTGAACTCTTAACTAATTATCATGTATTTATTTCTGAAGAACCATTTACAGATAATAGCGTTGCTGCAATTCAATCTCAGCAAGGTGTTACCGATATTTTTCAAACCTCAATTGCGGGTCATCCAACTAAACTAACAGATATTAACGTTATGGGAAGGTATGTTCGCATACAATTCGACTCAACTGATGCGCAGTTTCTTGAAATAGGTGAAGTAGAGATTTATTAAAGCTTAAAAATAATCATTTGGTCGTTAATATTTAGTTAGTTATAATAGAGGCTGTTTATGTGAAAACAGCCTCTATTTTTTTATTTCAAAATTGTAAAAGGCAAATAAACTATTGGCAGTTGTTCCTTCCGATTCAGATTTCTGAATATATTAAAATATGCAATCCATCAAGGGTGTTATTTGTACATTATGAGTTTAAGAAGGTTGTCTTTATTCGGGTTCAAAGAGTTAAGGGTATTGATCCTTGGAGAAACTAGAATAAAGATTTTTATTAAAGAAAGCTCAATCATACCGTATATTTGGATACATCGAATTTGATGATTTTGCTTACCTGATCATAGTACAATGCCTTTTTAATATCCTTGCCCTTTAGTTTTGAAATCTTTTAGGTCTTGAACGGGTGGTCTGTCCTTTATAATGTTCCGTTCAATATCCCTATTGTATAATGCTCTTAATCTACGTTGCTTTATGCCGATTCCATAATTCTTCCTGCCAGTTTAAAACATGAAACAATTTTTTCCCAGAAAGGAAAAACAGCATCGTTTATAGGATTGTTGTCCACCCGGAATTGCTGACCAAAATCATGTAAGTTGAAAAATTCCTTTCCAAATTCAAGATAGGCATAGACCTTTAGTGCCCGGTCTTTATTTCAACAACAGCCTATTATTATGAATATATTTGGTGTTTTTTTAATAAAACAACCCGTATGTGAATCCCATGGGCTATAAAGATAGTATAGAGTATCTATTACTAAGGTATTGCGTTACAGGCAAACAAAAAAGATTTACTAAATTGGCCTGTAAAATAAATATAGTCAATAACTATATTGAATCGTAAGTAATTATTTAATGTTTTGTATCCCAATAAATAAATATAGATCAATAATACTAGCCTTACTTCTTTTTGGATTGGTGAGTTGCGAATTCCTGTCTCAGCAAAAAAGCAATTCGGAAAACAGAGAGGAATCCAAATCATTAGCTGTGAAAAATCGCAATAACAACAATTTACCAAGCATTAACGATAGTCTTATTTTTCAAAAAGTCAAGCAAAAATTTGTTTTTGCTGGCGGGGAAGATATTCCATTGATCCCATATAGCTCCAAACATATATTTGATGACCATTCCTCTATTATATTCGTTGAATGGCTTGATGGGAACCATATCATAATGATGACTGAGGAATATGAAAAACCTAATAAATTAATTGTTCTAAATACCAATACAAAACAAATTAAGGAATCTGTTCTCCTCGAATTATATAAAACCTATGGTGCCATTTCTAGATCTAAAATATATGGTTTATCTCCTAAAAAGGACTATTTCCTTTTTTCAATTGGAGGAAATGGTAATACTTCCTTTAAACTGATTGCCTTAGATTTAAAGAGTTCCATAACATATGAAATAGAGGATTTTATAAAGGATAGACTTATTATATATAAAAAAACCAATCAATTGCTCCCTCCTGAGGGAAAGGATTTTTCATTTCTACCAAACTCCATAAGCTCTTATGGGGTATTTTCGTTTACCGATGACAATGGTTTCCAAATAGAACATTCACAAGCAAACTATGATGAAAAAAATGATGTTCAGAATTACTATACTACCATCAAGTTTCCATCACTACAAAAAATAATTTCCAAACCAAAAACAGGAACTATAGATTTTCCAACTATAGATTCTTATGGGATGAGTGATAAGGAAGTTGAAAAACGTTTATACTTTACAAATTTTTATACATCATTGCCCTTAAAGTTTGAAAACGGAAAAATATACAATGCTCCACCAAGTAATATTGGAGCTTCTTTTGGGTTGCAGGAAATCAATAATGATGATAAAAGCCCGTATTCTTTGATTCCCTTCCATTATTATTTAAACTCAAAAACTTTAACTCCAAGTTTTGAAGTTGAAATAAATTCAACTATAAACTCTATGAGCAGTAAAGAACAAACAAGATACACAGGTTTGTTGGTGAATGATAAAAATAATTTTGAGCTGAAAAGAGTACTCGTTCACGGCGTAGGAGTCCAACATCTGTACAAAAGGAAAGATGATTTTTTGATAACTTCCATACTTTCTGACAAAAAGGATAATCATCTGGCTGTATGGGACCTAAAGACAATGGGGAGTTTGGCTGTGCTTAATTTGGAGCCGAAAACCAATTATATGAAAGGACTGTTTTTTGATGCAGTGAACAATCAAATTATTGCAGTACACTCTAATCCTGCCAAAATATTCTTTTGGGATTATCATCCCAAATAGATGATAACCCATTACCAATGTATGTTTGGAATAATTGCGGGAAAAATGACAAAACAAAAAATAAAGGGCAACTAATAACGATCATGTTCTCCTATGAATTGGTGCCGATGAGGCATAGTTTTTAATAAGAATAAACAATAGGAGAACTAGCAATTACAGCTATTTTTTGGGACAGGCGGCTTATACGTATAAATCGGGCAAATAATATGAAATAATCCGAGCAAAGGATTATGATATCAAATGGTTAAGTCTTGGCTATGGTTGCTCAAAAAAAGAAGACAGCATTTATTTGTATGAAAGTGAATGTTTTATCAAGACCCATAATGGACTGTAAGCACTAATTACTATATTCAGTGTTGTAGCCATTTTGAAAATTGAACGCTAAATGAAAACCGAATATCTAAATAGTATCAAGAAACAATTTGAATATTACAAATCTGTTGGAGAAAAAACATTTGACCAATTGAATGAAAAAGACCTTTTTTGGCAATTTAATGAAGACTCAAACTCTATTGCTGTAATAGTAAATCATCTTTGGGGAAATATGAAATCTCGTTGGACTAATTTTTTGACTACTGACGGAGAAAAAGAATGGCGGAATAGAGATATGGAATTTGAATCGGTTATAAAAACCAAAGATGAATTACTTGAAAAATGGAATGACGGGTGGAAATGCTTATTCAAGGCGTTGGACTCGGTAAATGAAGATAACTTTGAAACAAAAGTATATATCCGAAATCAAGAACATTCAATTCTCGAAGCAATAAACCGACAATTCGCTCATTATCCTTATCACATTGGACAAATCGTATATATCGGAAAAGTGATAAAAGGAGACGGATGGGAAAGTTTGACTATTCCGAAAGGGAAATCGAATGAATTTAACGAAGAGAAATTTTCAAAAGGAAAACACAAAGGACATTTCTCTGATGATTTAAAACAAGAATAATAACTGGCTACAACAACATAAGCTATGTAAATCACTAGTCCATCCCCATACATATGAGACCCTGCAGTAACTATTTTGTTTTAGATGGGTCCATAATGTTGATTTTGGGGTGTGGAATTGGTGGCGACCGTTCCAAGGATTTTTTATGTTCAATTAAATGTTTCCTTTTTAAGGATTCAAAAATAAAGCAAACAACCTGTATAGTTCCCAATGATGATCCAACTTGTAAAACCTATTGAAAATATACCAGCTCTACCGGGAACTATAGAGTAAAGTGGGTAAGGCTACAGGCAGACTTGGGAATTCCCTACGCGATGAATGTAAATATGGATTGTTCTAATTTTTAAATTGACATAAAAGGTAGGGTTCATTTAGAGCAATCGCATTTGTTTTCCCCTTTCTGAAATACATTTGGAGAGATACTCGTTTTAAATTTGTTTTATTTAGATTTGCCTACCGCATAACACAAGCTTTGTCTGTTATTTTGGATAAAAACATTGCTATTAGTGATTTGAAAAACCGGGCTGTTTATAAGGATGTTTTCGATCAATTTTATAAAGAGTTGGTTGTTTATGCCCATAATTTTTTATTCGATCAACAATCTAGCGAGGATATTGTACAGGATATTTTTATTCAGCTTTGGGAAAATTCCCATGAGCTGGAAATACATACTTCTATTAGGGCTTATCTCTATACTACGGTCCGGAATAAATGTTTTAACTACTTACGGTCATTAAAGATTCAGGATAATATTAACCTGCTGGATTTCAATAATTACCTTACTACCGATAATGATTTGGATGTTTTGGAGCGTCAAGAGAAGTTGATAGTGTACGACATGGTCTTAAGGACCGTAGAACATTTTCCGGAGGGTATGAAGCGTATTTTTACATTGAAATACCTTGAAAACTATAAGTACTCTGAAATAGCCGAAGAGTTGGGCATTTCCATCAACTCTGTCAAGACCCAACTCAAAAGGGCAAAAATAAAAATTAGTGATGCAATTTCGATTGTTGTTTTTTTACTGGGCAATTATTGGTAATAATACCTAATCTTAGTAATTGGAACCACTTATTTGGCAACTTTATAAAATTTTGATCAAGTTTTGTCACCCGTTTTAAATATAATGTGTCATATAAACAAAAGGTTAAAAAAACATCAATCAAACTTAACCTTTTAATTTATCCATCAAAGCGTGCACACGGAATTTAAGCTCATCATAAAAAAGATCAATAACTCACTTTCCCCTGAAGAGGCAATAGCCTTTGATCAATGGATCAGTGAATCGCCCGATCATTTAGCCTACTACAATAAGGTAAAGGCAAATTACAATAAGGATTTAGATTTTATAGACCAAGAAAAGGCCTGGCAAGTTGTGGAGGGTAGTCTTGGAGGAAGGGCTGGGATTCGATATTGGCACTATGCAGCAGCTGCAGCAGTGGTAGGTATTTTTGTGTCTATTTTATTGTTGAGGGGCGAGTTTCTCCCATCAATAAATGAAACTTCCCCAAAAGTTTTAAGATCGAACATAAAGATAGGATCGGACAAAGCAGTATTGACTTTGAGCGATGGTAAGGAGTTGGCATTGGAGCAGGAAGGCTCCAAAACCTTGCCCAATGCATCCTCAAATGGCAAGGAAATTGTTTATCACCCGATACCAAAAGAGAGCGATTTTAAGACAGTTTCATTTAATTATTTGACAATTCCCAGAGGGGGTCAATTTTTTGTAAAGTTATCGGACGGAACAAGGATTTGGCTGAATTCGGAGTCCAAGCTTAAGTATCCCGTGGCGTTTGCCAAAGAGCAACCAAGGGAGGTAGAACTGGTGTATGGGGAGGCCTATTTTGAGGTTTCTCCTAGCTCGGAGCACAATGGAGCTAAATTTAAAGTTGTTACAGGCGCCCAAGAGGTAGAAGTTTTGGGGACTGTTTTCAATATTAGGGCGTACAAGGATGAAATGGCCATTTATACTACTTTGGTAGAAGGCAAGGTTACGGTTGCCAATGGAAGGGAAAGTAGGAGTTTAACCCCTGAAAAACAATCTATAGTATATGATGGCCTTAAGGATATGGAGCTGGTGGATGCAGATGTGTATTCTGCAACTTCATGGAAAAAGGGGATTTTTAGTTTTAATGGGATGCCTCTTGAAGAAATAATGAAAGTGTTGGCGAGATGGTATGATATTGATGTGATCTTTAGAGATCCAAAACTTAAAAATAGCACCTTTAATGGGGTGTTGAGAAAGAACCAAAATATTGAAGCGATATTGGAATCTATTAAAACCACTAATAATATGGACTATGAAATAAACGAGAATACTGTAATTTTTAAATAACAAAAGCAAAGGGAACCGAGGTTTGAATATCTCACCAAACTTGCCTCGGCATTCCCTTTTAGTATTAATTAAATAAATAACTAACACCACAAATTTATGGAAATTAAATTAAGTAGGGTTCATTTCTATAGAGGAAAGAACATGCTAGACGTCATTATGAGAACATTTTTATTTTTCTTTTGTTCTTCAGTATTCGGCTTAACTTCAGGAACTATTTTTTCCCAGAAAACCACTATTGAAATTGAATCCGATAAGACCATAAGCATTGACGAGGTTTTTGATATTATTAAACAACAGACGGATTTTAATTTCATTTACAGATCCGATATGTTTAAGGACTATCCAAAGGTCAGTGTAAAAAAAGGGACTATTAAAGCCAATAAATTATTGGAGAAAAGTTTATCCGCGGGGAATTTTCTGATTAAAATTTCCGAGGACAACACCATTCTTATCAGTGAAGATACCCATTCTTCCGATTATCAGGAACTTAAGATAAAAGGACAGGTAAAAGATGTGAATGATGTACCCTTACCTGGGATTACCGTTTATGTTACCAGTGCAAAACCAACCGGGGAAAAATTGGAACAGGAATTTTTGTTGGGAGCAACTGCTTCCGATATAGACGGAAATTTTTCCTTGGGCGCAAAACCGGGAGATTATTTGGTGGCAACGGGAATGGGATACTTGATATCCGTTCAGGTAATTGTCGAAAACAAGGAACAGTACCATATTGTTCTTAAAGAAAATGTCAGCACTTTGGACGAAGTGGTCGTTGTTGGTTACGGTACTACCAGGCGCAAGGACTTGACCGGTTCTGTTGGGTCACTAAAATCCCAGGATATCGTTCAGATAAATTCACAGACCATAGATCAGGCTTTGGTAGGAAAATTATCCGGAGTGCACGTTTCCGCTCAGTCCGGAGCTCCTGGGAGCGGTGCAATTGTCCATGTCAGGGGTCTTAGTCAGTTGATAGGGGACAACCAGCCCCTATATGTTGTAGATGGGGTTCCCATTGTTATAAACCCACAATTTGGAAGTGGATTGGGCCTTAATGATAACCGTCAGAACCCTTTATTAACGATTAATCCGGCCGATATAGAACGGGTAGACGTCCTCAAGGATGCCTCTTCTGCCGCAATTTATGGTTCAAGGGCTGCCAATGGGGTAATCCTGATTACTACCAAACGAGGTAAAAGAAATCAGGTGCCCAGATTCAATTTTTCCTATAATGCCACAATGCAAAACCCAACCAACACCTTTGACGTCCTGGATGCGGCTGGATTCAAAAAATTTATGGTTGAGCAAGGTCTGGAGGATGAGGTTGTTTTTGGCAATGCCGATACTGATTGGCAAGAGGAAGTGACCAACAATAATGCCCTTTGGCGTCAATACAGCATGGGGATTTCAGGAGGAAGTGAGACGGTGAACTATTTGGTCTCCGGACATGTTAGTGACCAGGAGGGACTTATGGTAGGCAACAAATTTAACCGATATACGTTTTCTGCCAGTCTAGATGCGAACTTTACCAAAAGGTTAAGGCTGGGAAGTAGTATTAGTTATAACTATTCCGATAATAAACAGTCCGAACTGAACAGTTTGTCCACTGGGGCTTTTTATAGGCCGGACCTCGCAGTATTTAATGGGGACGGGACTTATACTTCTATGAACTTTTCCGGTATAGACTTTAGAAACCCTTTGGGGGATGAGGGTAAGGTGAGAAATAAGGCGATATCCCAAAACTTATTGGGTACAGCTTATGGAGAGTATCAACTTATAGATGGTTTAAGGTTTAAATCCCAGTTGAGCCTTAATATCAATAATGATCAAAGGGATGTCTTTCATCCCTCCTATACCAGGAGAGGTTTGGCCAATGGAGCCCTATTGTTAGTCCAGCATTCTTCGGGCCTTAGTACCTCATGGTCCAATACATTAAATTATAGCAGGACCTTTGCGGATGCACATACCATCGATGCCTTGGTGGGAATTTCATGGGATCATTCCAAATTAAATTTGGATTCCCAGCAATATGTTGGTTTTCCAGACGACGAAATTTTAACGGATATCAATTCTGCCCAAAGTGTTTTTGATGTAGCCAGCGAGGCTACACAAACAGCATTGAATTCTTTGTTCGGAAGGTTGAATTATAATTTTAAGGACCGTTATTTGGCAACTTTCACCGCCAGATATGATGGGTCCATTAAATTTGGACCAAACAATAGAAGGGGATTCTTTCCTTCGGCTGCCTTGGCGTGGAACGTCCACAATGAAAATTTTCTTAACAATAATGACTTTATCAGTCAATTAAAATTAAGAGCAAGTTTAGGGCGTACAGGTTCCGATAACCTACCTGCCTTTTCCTACTTGGTAAATTATAAGTCCTTAAGTGGAACCGATTCCTATTATGATGGGATCAATGGCATTGCCGTGGATGGTGTACCTAATTTGGACATTAGATGGGAACAAACAGATCAATTGGATCTTGGGTTGGAGTTGGGGTTGTTTAATGGACGATTTAACGCCCAAGTCGTTTATTTTAAGAAGGAGACCAGTGATATTATCCTTTTGGTGCCAGTAGCTTCCCAGACAGGTTATTCCAGTTGGAACGCCAATATAGCCGATGTCTCGAACAAGGGATGGGAATTGGAATTTGGGGCAGATGTTATTAGGAGCAAGCATTTTAGATGGAATTCCGCGTTTAATATTTCTTTTATTGAGAATAATGTGGATGCACTGAACAATGGGGCAACGACCAATTTCGGCAGTACCGGAATCATGGAAGGACAACCTATTGGGGTCATCACAGGCTATGATGTCAAGTCTATTGCCCAGTCTCAAGAAGAAATTGATGCCTTGAATAACAGCGCCCCCAGCGGTACCTATTATAGTGGGTTGACACAGCCAGGTGACTATGTTTACAAGGATATAAATGGCGACAATGAAATTACAACCGAGGACATTGCCCCTTTAGGGGATATTAATCCAAATTATTATGGAGGTTGGAACAATTCCATCAGCTATAAAAATTTTGACTTTTCTTTCAATTTTAATTTTGTACAGGGAAATAAGAGAAATTGGTATAGGGGTGCCACCGAGTTTTTATCGGCCAGTACTACCTCCAATGTCACAACAGAGGTCTATAATACATGGACACCAGACAATACTGGGGCCAAGTATGCCCGTATCGGTTCAGCTACCCATGGTAATTCCACCACTACCAGTAAGAATGTAAAGGCTGGTGATTATATTAAATTCAGATCTGCTTCCTTGGCTTACAACTTTCCCAAAGAATGGTTGACAAATACCGGTATTGGGAATGTAAAATTGACCTTGTCGGGAAACAACCTGATAACCTTTAGCAAATATCCTGGTATAGATCCCGAGAGCGTTGAATCGCAACGCGGTGGATCTACAGTAGAACTTACAAGGGATACAGGGGTTTCCTATCCACAAGCAAGAACTTTTACCATTGGGCTTAATCTAAGCCTATAATCCATATAAAAAACAAAAGATGAAAAAAACTTATTATATATATAGGTTCATTACAAGCTTGATAGTTTTGAGCCTATTCTCATGTCAATTGGCCGAAGACTTGGACGATTACGAACCACTGAATGCCTTGGATGCCAATAAGGCAATAGTTGATGAATCTACTTCAGAATTGGCACTGGCCGGTGTTTATGCAGGCTTTCACCAACAAAATGGTGGATCTGGAATTCCAGAGATATATACCATTCCCTCTTTGATGAGCGGTACTTTGGTGAACACTTTTCTTTTCAATAACGATGAAGTACAGGGGTATGTGAACAATAATCCCCTTGCCGTAAATACATCCCAAGGCTTGGGTGCCTATACTCGAATGTACGATATAATAAATAGGGCCAATTGGTTGATTGAAAAAGCCACTGCACTTACCGATGATAAATTTCCTACCGCTGGAAGGAGGCTTGAGATTATAGCGGAGACAAAAATGTTAAGGGCTACGGCCAATTTTTATCTACTGCGACTTTGGGGACAGTTTTATGACCTCGATTCCCAATATGGGATCAGTATTAGAATGGAGCCTTCCCGATCAGGGGAGGCATTGCCTAGGAGTACGGTAATGGAGACCTATGAAGCCATTCTTGGGGATTTGGATTATGCAATTGAAAACGCACCGGCCATTAGACCAAAATATTATACAAATTTGGTCTATGCCAAAGGTTTAAAATCCAAAATATTATTGTATCAAGGAAAATATATGGAAGCGGCCGTTTTGGCAAAAGAGGTTATGGAAACTTCGGGGGCAGATTTTTCCCTGACTCCGACCTATGGAGAAATATTTTTGGATCATTCTACCCCAGACCTATTCGATAGTGACGAAATAGTGTTTGGTACCAAAGGCGATCCGATAGCAGGTGTAGGCATTGGCAACGTAATTGGGACTATTTTTGCAGTTTCTCCATCCTATATAAGCTCTGTATTGGAGACAACAACCGTAGGGGGGCAAGTTATTTCCCATGACGGAACCCGGGTGTCCACTACTATCAAGGAAGGTTTTTTCGGATTTGATAGCCTCAAATCCAATTTCAACTTTTTGCCACCTGAAAACAAATATGAAATGGTCTATCATTTAAGAATGGCCGAAATTTATCTTATTTATGCGGAGGCCCATGCCCGTTCCGTGGAATTTGTAAGCCCAGATGCTTTGAATGCGCTCAATGCCATAAGGACCAGGGCTGGGGCAACTACCACCGGTGGTGATGGCTTTGAAACCTACCCATCAACCATTTCACTCGCCCAATTTTTGGAGGCGGTGCGTATTGAAAAAAGGGTTGAACTGGGGATTGAGACCGGAGAAGATTGGTTCGATTTGGTCCGGTACCACTTTGTGGACGGCATGGATATAACAACGGTGAAGGCTACAGCGGATAATCCGGATAAATATATTTTGCCTATTGATTATATAGCCATCGAAGCAGGTAAAAATATAGTTGAACAAAATCCAAACTACTAAAAAATTAATATATGAGACTATTAGTATACCTACTATTGACCTTGTTGTACGCAGGTACCGCGAAGGCTCAGGACTGCAAGGTGTTATTGAAATCCATCGATGGCACTTATGAAGGAGATTGTAAAAAGGGTAAGGCAGAAGGAGAAGGGGTGGCCATAGGCGTCGACACCTATAAAGGGCAGTTTAGGAAAGGACTTCCACATGGCACAGGGACTTATACTTGGAATGATGGGAAAAGCTATGAGGGGGAGTTTCAAAAAGGCGAAAAGGAGGGTCAGGGTAAATTGACTTTTGCAATGGATAGCGTTCTCATAGGTTTTTGGAGGAAGGACGAGTATGTGGGGTTGTTTGAAAACCCTTATAAGAAAATCAATAAATCTCCAAATGTATCGGGCTATACACTAAATAGGGTGCAGGGAGATATCCATAATTTGCGGTTTTATATAAAGGCCAATCAAGAACAGGTAAAATACCCCCGTCTCACTTTTGTTGTCAACTCTGGCCAATATCAAACCCAAATAGACAACAATGATTTTGTGGAGCTTACCAATGTTACCTTTCCCATTAAACTTAAGGCCTCCTATGGACAGGATTTTATTGAGATCGAAATTCTCCAGGCAGGCTTATGGGAAATTAGAACAGATTTAACATACATAAAAGGATTAAATTAAAAGAAACAGAATGAAAACACTTGTATATATATTTATTGGCCTATTGTCTTTTCAGGCCACCGCCCAAAAGGATAATTTTAAAATTATTGGCAACTTTGACAATATAAAGGAAGCCGATTCCATTTTCATTTGTAACGTGGACAAAAAGAATCTCGTTCCTTTTTCCAAGGCCAAAGTGAAGAGGGGTAAATTTACATTAACGGGCTACGTTCCTTATGAACACGGGTATTATACCATGGTCACTACACAGGGTAAGGATACCGTTTACGGTAGGTTGTTTGTTGAAAAAGGAACAATAAAGTATACTGGGCTGTTTACGAAATATCCAGTTTTTGATGTCAAAGGAAGTAAATATGCCCACAAAATCTTTGCCGGGCATAAAGATCCAAAATATCTAAGGTTACGGGAAGAGGTAATGGCCATTGAGGCAAGTGAAACGACCGATGAAGAGAAGATTGAACTGCAGAAACTACAACAAGAGTTGGGCTCCTATATGAATAATGTCGACAAGGATTGGTTCGATAAATCGCATTCCAGTTATCAATTGTATTCACTTTATGAAATTGACCCAAAAACGGATTTTGATAACTTTGAAAAAAAGGTGAAATTCTTCCAGGCCAACTATCCCGACCATCCCGAAACCATGGGAATGGGTTTTGCATATGAATATTATAAAAAGAACAAAGAGGAACAAGAGGCAGGTATCTTTAAGAAGTCGCGGGTTGGAACCCAATTTATGGAAGTTACCGCTGTAGATGTTGAAGGAAATACCCATAGGCTTTCCGAAATTTTGAAAAACAACAAATTGGTACTTCTTGATTTCTGGGCGTCCTGGTGCGGTCCCTGTAGGGCAGAATTCCCACATCTGCGAATTGCATATGATGAATATAAGGATAAAGGTTTTGAAATTTATGCTGTATCCTTGGACGAAAGCCAAAAAAAGTGGCTAACGGCCTTGGAACAGGAAAAAACTAGCTGGATCAATACCGTAGACCTGGAGGCTTGGAAGTCCCAAAGTGTAAAGGATTATGAAATTACTGGTATTCCCTACAATATATTGGTAAATGCCAAAGGAGAAATATTGGGAGAATCACTCAGGGGAAAGGACTTGGAAGATTTTTTGGTAAAACATTTAAATTAAATCGCAAGGAACAATTAAGAATTCCAGGGTCACTCCAACTTCCCCTTTTCATGACGGTTTTTTGTCTCTTCTTTTTCAGGGAAGAATTTTGGACCAGTACTTTTATTGGAAAGCAGGGAAACAAAATAACCTTATTACAGCATAAAACAAAGGTATCAGATGAAATACAGTATTACATATCTATTAATCCTAGGACTTTACCTCAGTGTCCCGGCGCAAAACTTGGACTTGGGAAGTCCATTGCCGGTCGATTTAAGCATTAGAAAGGGGATGCTTTCCAATGGAATGACCTATTATATTAAAAGCACCGATGTTACTAAAGGGGTAGCTAGTTATTATATTATTCAGAATGTGGGTTCGGTTTTGGAAAATGATGACCAACAAGGTTTGGCTCATTTTTTGGAACATATGGCTTTTAACGGAACCCAAAATTTTGAGGGCAAGGGAGTCCTTAACACCATGCAAAGACATGGACTTGTCTTTGGGAGGGATATTAATGCCTATACTTCCTTCGATGAGACGGTCTATAATATCAATAATATTCCGACTACGCCAGAACTGATAGACACAGGCTTGTTGATACTGCATGATTGGTCCAATTTCTTATTGCTTACCGATGAAGAAATTGACGCGGAAAGAGGGGTTATCAAGGAAGAATGGAGGACTCGTCAAAGCGGTGGAATGCGTGTTCTGAAACAGTCGCTTCCAACGGTGTTCAACAATACTAAATACGCTGAGCGTATGCCTATTGGATCTATGGATATTATCGATAATTTTGAGTATCAGACCCTACGTGATTTTTATCACGATTGGTATAGGACAGACTTACAGGCCATTGCCATTATAGGGGATGTGGATGTAAATTTAATCGAGTCCAAAATAAAAGCCCTGTTCTCCAATATTGAAGCCGTAGAAAGTCCCAAGGATCGTTTCAATGTGGATATTCCGGACAATGAGGAACTGTTGTACAATATGGCCATGGATGATGAAGTTACGACCTCAAGTATATCTTTTGGAATTAGGCATCCAAAATCACTGAAGGACCAAACCGTGGCCGACTTCAAGGAGTCGTTGCATAATGGCATGATAATGGGTATGCTGTCTAAAAGAATCAACGAAATTTCCAGAAAACCTGAAGCTGCTTTTTTGGGCGCTCGGATTAGTTATGATGATCATTCAAGAACTAGTAAAGCCTTCAATGTATCCATATCGCCAAAACCGGATCAACAACATCAGGCATTTAAATCGGTGCTTGGCGAGATTGTTAGGGCTGTAAAGTTTGGTTTTGCCGAAGCCGAAATAGAAAGGACAATAACAGAGTTTAAAAACTTCTATGAAAACCAGATTATAAAGGAAGATGATAAATCACATGGCAGTATTGTATCTACAATACAGAATAACTATTTAAACAATACCACTATAACCAATATTGCGGAAGAATACGAAATTGCAAAGTCCATTTTTAATTCTCTACATGCCAAGGAACTCCATGAGGCAATAAAGAAAATATATAAGGACAATAACAGGTTTTTATTGGTCACAGGGGTAAAAGGTAAGAAAAACATGTCCCGTGAGGAAGCCTTGGAAATCATAAAGGGTGTAGAAAATGATGACACCTTGGTAGCCTATACCGATGATTTTAGCGGAAAAACTTTGGTATCGGGACTCAATATTACACCAGGTGGTATAGTTTCCGAAAAGGAAGATTCGCTTGGCGCCACTACTTTTACCCTAAGCAACGGCGTAAAGGTTCATTACAAGTTTGCAGATAAAAACAAGAATGATGTAAAACTCAATGCCATAAGTTATGGCGGTACCTCCTTATTGCAGGATGGGGAACTGCCTTCGGCCAATTTGCTTGGAAATGTAATCCAGTTTTCTGGTTTGGGAGAATATTCTTCCACAGATTTACCAAAGGTCCTAGCTGGTAAGACTGCTTCAGCCTCTGTTGGTCTGTACGATCTAACCGAAAACATTTCAGGATCTTCCGTTTCCAAGGATGTTGAAACCATGTTGCAAATGGTTTACCTACGATTTGTTAGGCCCCGGTTCGATTTGGATGGATACAATGTAATTATGCAAAACGTCAGAAATTATCAGGTAAGAAGGAGCGAGATACTTGGTGAAAAAATGGCAGATAGTACCACAGTTACCCTCTATGGAAGAAATCATCCCAAATATCGATTATTTGACGATGCCTATATCAACGATATTTCTTTTGATAAAATAAAGTCTATTTATAATAGACGGTTTGGCAATGCTGCGGATTTCGAGTTTTTTATAGTAGGCGATGTTAAAAAGGAGAACCTAAGGCCCTTATTGGAAAACTATATTGCCAGCATTCCCACTACCTCAGAAAGGGAATTGTGGAAGGACAATTCGGTTTCTTGGCTGAATGATACCATAGAGAAAGAGATCTACTTAAAGATGGAGGACCCAAAGAGTTCGGTAAGGATAGCCTATAAAAATAACTTTAGGTACAGTTTAAAAAATGCTATGATCGCCCGTGTTTTGGGTGATATCCTAACCTTGAGGTATACAGATACTCTCCGGGAGGAAGAAGGAGGGACTTATGGGGCAAGGGCCAATGCCAGTCTGTCTAAACGGCCAGTGCAGCAAGCGTCCATATCGGTAAACTTCGATTGCAATCCGGACAAGGTATCTACCTTAACGGCCATTGTACACGAGGAAATTGAAAAAATTGCGAATGGTGATATCAAGCAGTTGGATTTGGATAAAACACTTACCAATTATATAAAAGAAAGAAAACAGGAAAAGGATTATAATGATTTTGATATGAATTTATTGACCACATTTTATCGTGAGGGTTACGATATGGACCATCCTGGGAATTTCGAGGATATTGTAAACTCGATATCAAGGAAAGATGTCCAAAAGTTTACAAAAAAGCTGTTAAAAAAGGCGCAGTCGTATTCCATAGTATTTAAACCCTTAAAATCATAAGCCTTACGGTTAGTTTACTTTTTGTTTTCATAGATCCATTTCGCTCCCCAAATACAAACAGTAAAGGGCCGTTAATAACTCCCATATTTTTAAAACATAAAATGAAGAAAAGTATATTAGTAGCATTATTATTGAGTTCGTGGATTGTAAAGGCACAGATTTATGATCCGGTAAAATGGTCTACAACGGTAGAGAAAATCTCCAGTACGGAATACGAATTGATAGCAATGGCCAGTATAGATGGAGATTGGCATTTGTATTCCCAAGCGGTTCCGAATGACGGGCCTATACCTACTACCTTCTCTTTTGAGGGTAATGATAATTATCTCAAAAAGGGAAATACCAAGGAGGAGAACGGCCAAATTATCAATGACCCCATTTTTAATATGGAAATTAAATACTTTGTTACCAAAGTATCCTTTAAACAGCGGATCAGGTTAAAGAATACAAAAGCCTTCCATGTTAATGCTGTGGTTGAGTATATGGTTTGCAATGACACAAAATGCTTGCCACCAAAAGAAGTGGAGCTTGTTTTTGAAATAAATTAGGTAGTTATTTTGATTTCGGTCCGTCCAATACAGAGATAATTCATTAGTTGTTGTCAACTATGTTACAAAATATGGGAAGAATAAAAAAAAAGGTATTGTTTGTGTTACTATTTGGTACCTGGTTAATGAGTGCACAGTTACCTAGTCCGGTAAAATGGACAACGTCCATAGAAAAAATATCCGGCACGGAATATAAGTTGATTGCGAGGGCATCCATTGAAAAGGGATATCATTTGTACTCACAGGAAGTGCCTGACGATGGCCCTATTCCAACAACTATTACCTTCGATGCCAATGGGGCTTTTAACCTATTGGGAAATACCACCGAAAATGAGGGATCCACTGCAGATGACCCCGTTTTTGGAATGCCCATTAAATTTTTTGAGGATGAGACTACTTTTGAACAAAGAATCGAGGTCTTAAAAGAATTGTTGGAAATTGAGGCATTTGTGGAATTTATGGTCTGTGACGAGGTTAAATGTCTGCCTGCTCAGGAGATAAACCTGGTATTTAGGTTTCAGGGAGTTAATGAAAAAGAAGTAGTTGCTGAACCAGAAATATCAAGCGAAGATGTTGTCAAAAAATCGAATACGGAGTTTGGGGAACCAATGGGAGCCAATTCAGAGTGGGGCGTTTGGTATATTTTTATAATTGCATTCTTGTCCGGTTTTGCAGCTTTACTAACACCATGTGTGTTCCCAATGATTCCCATGACGGTAAGTTTTTTTACAAAACAGAGTAAAACTAGGGCGTCGGGCATCAAAAATGCGATTATTTATGGGCTATGCATAATTGTAATCTACGTATTATTGGGAACGGGGGTAACCGCTATTTTTGGTGCGGATGCTTTAAATGCCCTAGCGACCAATGTTTGGTTCAATCTTATTTTCTTTGTGCTTTTAATCATTTTTGCGGTATCCTTCCTAGGTGCCTTCGAAATAATGTTGCCACATTCATGGGTTAACAAAGTAGACTCCCAGACCAATAGAGGCGGGTTGGTTGGAATTTTCTTTATGGCCTTGGCCTTGGCAGTGGTCTCCTTTTCATGCACCGGCCCTATTGTCGGAACTTTGTTGGTGGAAGCTGCTTCCAAAGGAGGAATGGCACCCATAATTGGCATGTTGGGATTTTCCTCGGCCATAGCTTTACCCTTTGCTTTATTTGCCGCATTTCCCGGCTGGATGAACTCCCTGCCAAAGTCGGGAGCTTGGTTAAATACGGTAAAAGTGGTCCTCGGATTCTTGGAACTTGCCCTGGCTTTCAAATTTTTGTCCCAGGCAGATTTGGTATTGCAGCTCCATTTGTTGGAACGGGAAGTCTTTATAGCTATTTGGATTGCTATTTTTGGGACTTTGGCATTGTACTTATTTGGAAAAATACAATTGTCGCACGACTCACAGCTTTCCCATATCTCTGTGGGGCGATTAGGCATGGGGCTTGTGGTACTGGCCTTTACCATTTATATGGTCCCTGGACTTTGGGGTGCCCCGTTAAATATTATTAGCGCGTTTCCCCCACCAATGGAATATAGTGAATCGCCCTATGGGGTAGGGTATTCCAAAATGGGTATTTCATACACCAATACCGAAGATGATGAACTACCGGAGGGTGGCCACCTCTTGGCACCACATGATATTCTTGCTTTCAACGACTACGACAGTGGATTGGCTTACGCTAAAGAAGTGGGAAAACCTATATTGCTGGATTTTACGGGTTGGGCCTGTGTAAATTGTAGGAAGATGGAACAAAATGTGTGGCCCAAACCGGAGGTCTTGAATGCTTTAAAAAATGATGTGGTACTTATTTCCCTTTATGTGGATGATAAACGTAGTTTGGAAGGAGATGAAATTGTAGCATCCAAATTAAGGCCTGGAAAAAAATTAAAGTACATAGGACAAAAATGGAGCGAATTACAGATAGTCCGCTATAAATCCAATTCCCAACCCTTTTACGTACTCATGGACCACGATGAAAATAATTTGTCCGAACCAGTAGGCTATAAGCCCGATGCAGTGGAATATCACAGGTGGTTGAAGGAAGGTATTGCACAGTTTAATCAATAGATAAAATTTAGATTGCCAATGCACAATTATCTCAAAATAATGGATGAATTGAAATTAAGGACCGATTTGGAGGCCTATTTTCAAACTTATGCAGAGGGAGTTATAGGTAATGGCCATACCTTTAAAAATAGTTACGGTTTACAAAGAATGGTCTATGCGGACTGGGTGGCAAGTGGCCGTTTGTACGCCCCCATAGAAAACATCTTGCGAGAAAAAATTGGCCCAATGGTGGCCAATACCCATTCTTTTTCCAGTGAAACAGGCAAGGCAACTACCTACGCTTATAAATATGCCAGACAGATTATTAAGAATCACGTACATGCCGATAAAAATGATGTATTGGTAACAGCTAATACAGGAATGACTGGAGTATTGTCTCATTTGCAGCGTATAATGGGCCTACGCTTTCCTAATGTATGGGACGTCAAGGCGAACTTGCAGGAAAGGGACAGACCTGTGGTCTTCATCTCACATATGGAGCATCATTCCAATCACGTGCCATGGCTAGAGACCATTGCCGATGTAGTGATTTTGGAGAGCAATGATAAAAAGTTGATATGTCCATATGCCTTGGAATCGGCATTGAAACAATATAGCAATAGAAGGACAAAAATTGGTTCGTTTACGGCCTGCTCCAATGTTACCGGAATTATTACCCCTTTTTACGAACTAGCAAGAATCATGCATAGACATGGGGGTAAATGTTTTGTTGATTTTGCGGCATCGGCGCCTTATGTGGATATTAATATGCATCCTGAAGATGACGAAGGGCGGTTGGATGCTATTTTCTTTTCTCCGCATAAGTTTTTAGGTGGACCAGGAACCTGTGGCGTATTGGTGTTCAATAGGGATTTATACAATACCCAATGCCCCGATGTTCCGGGAGGGGGTAATGTACAATGGACCAATCCTTGGGGGGATTATGCTTATTTTACTGATATAGAGGTACGCGAGGATGGGGGGACCCCGGGATTTTTACAGGTCATGAGAGCAGCCTTGGCCATTCGTCTAAAGGATAAAATGGGGACCGATAAAATAGAGCAACGGGAAAAGGAACTACTTTCATTATGTTTTCACCAATTGCGCCAAATCCCCAATTTGTATATTCTGGGGAGTACGGAAGAAAAGCGCATTGGCTGTATATCCTTTACAATAAAGAATATACATTACAACTTGATAGTAAGGCTGTTGAACGATCGCTTCGGGATACAGTTACGGGGCGGTTGGTCCTGTGCGAGTACCTACGGTCATTATCTTTTTGATTTTGATAAGGATAGGTCGGGCAAAATGGTGGACGGCCTTAAGAAAAGGGATTTGACCCATAAACCTGGTTGGGTACGCCTATCCTTACATCCCATAACTACCAATAGGGAATTGTTCTTTATTTGTGATGCCATTAAGCAGGTTGCCCAATACAGTGAAGTTTGGGGCCGGGACTATAGTTATAATAGGGCTACCAACGAATTTGAACACATGGATGGGGACCTTGGGATTGTTCAATATACCAAGGATTGGTTTGTTATCTGAGCTTGGGGCGATTTCCCTTTATAACTTATGGATTTTTGTGAAGTCGGAACAACTGTCATTTCTTTTCCGTAAATTTTGTATAAGGCATTTTACTTATTGCCAAACTTGGTGAAGTCTATATGCCTTTTGTTCCTTTTTGGAAAACTGAAAGCAAATATAAATTTTAAAGATTGATCTTTATTAAAACAACGTGATAATCAAAAGATCCTTTGCCATATAACAAATTGTGTAAAATGGGGAAAGTGGCTTAAAGCTTGTCAAAGTAAATAATTCTCTGGACTGAAAACCGATATCCTTGGTTCCAATAAATATACTGGGTTGCCTAGGTATTATGATTGGAAGTATCTCTAAATTATAAGGCATTTTGCAAAACGATCCTCAAGAATACAATCCGCAATGGATGGTTCAACACTTTTTACCTTAAAATTGACCTTCTTGGCCTTGGTTGATCTTACTTTTTTCCAAATTGTGAATGGAGTCCATATCCAATGAACGTGTTTTTTTTGAAATATACATCCCATGAAGGATTACGAAGATGGTGCCTCCTGCAAAACAAAGATTCAATACGAGTATTATGCTTATGATCTGTGACATGATATAGGGTTTTTGGGTGTTATACAAATGTCGAAAATAGGGGAAGCTGGGTGTTATACAATTTTTAAAATAGGTTATATAATTATTCTAAAATGGACCGTTTAAAAACTGTAAAGACTATTCTGTTTGGTATAAATAAAAGTCAGTTTAAAGGCTATGGCCGTAATTCCATTTTTATTTTGAATGAAGATAGGGAGTATATACAGTGGTTGGATATGGAAATGTATAAATGGTAACATTTCCTGCACAATCGGTTTGAATGAATATGGCGTTTCCATGGACAACACCATGCCACTGATGGTGTTCCGGCAGTAAATGGAACCGTTGACCTATCTAGTTGAACACTACCCAAGTATTGGTAGAATTGTGTTTTCCTTCTATCACAATTTTATAAAATCGGGAAGGAAATTTACGTAAATCTATTTTTGTACTATTACGGCTCCCTTTTACTGTTTTAACCAATTTAAAATGGTCGTAATTACCATTTTTAAAACCATTTTCCGTACTTAGATAAATTTTAAGTTCTTTATCCCTATTATAATTCCTCCAGTTAAGGGTTAAGTCGTTGCCTTGAACACTCGCCTTTAAATTACTCACCGAAAGTGGTCCGGTAATGGAGACCCCGTCAATTTCAAACGCCCTGTTACGCTCGGGGTTGATTTCCAAACTTCTGAGCATCGCCGGCAAAATATCAACTATACCTGGGGTTTCGTTTTTAAAATAGTCATTTAAATTATCGGCGTTGGTAATGATCCAGGTCAGGCGTTCCCTGTCGGATTGTCCACCATGCCCTTTGCCCGTTTCCTTGTTCCTGCCATGATCTGTAGTGATGAATATCTGCCAATCTTCGCCATATTTCCCTCGTCTAAATTCCATTGCCTTGTATATACGCCCTATTTGTTTGTCCATTATGGTAATGGCATTGTGAAATTGTTCGCTATCCCCGTAACGGTGCCCCATATCATCTGTATATTCAAGATACACCCATGAAAGATCTGGACTTTCCTTTATTATATACCTGGCGGCTTCATCAACTACCATTTCATCTATTTTATGGATGTAAAGCCGGTCTTCGTCATGTGGAAAATTTATGGTGTCCAATTCAAAGCCATCAAAATGATAGTTTAATTTCAGGTAATTGGTTTGAGGAAGGCTCTCCCCAATTAATTTTGTTCTATTGTCCAACCATGTAGAGAATATAGCTGTTTTTAATTCTGGCCTGCTCTCTTTGGCATATCTAAAAATTGTCCAATAATTGTAATTGGGATCTTCGATACTGTTGCCCCACACATTGTGTTTATTGGCCCAAGTACCGGTTAACAGACTGTTGTATCCTACGGCGGAAATAGTAGGAGTTTCAGAATAACTATCCTTAGTTCCACCTACATAGGCACGGGTATATCCCCCTTTCTTGGCAATGGTATCGAGGTGGGGTGTTTCCACGTTTTCCAAAACATCAGCAGAGATACCATCAACTATAACAAACATTATTTTGGTGTTCTGTTTCTGTCCGAAGAGGGTGGAGTAGTAAATAAGGCTGATTAAAATGAGGCTATAAAGTTTCAAGGTACTGATTGTTTATTGGTTTTTCTCAAGGTGTATGATAGGTATAAATATACTTTTAATTTTACGGAATGTTATTTTGGATTGGAATTAATTTGTAGTGGATATTTTCTAAGATTGTATTGAATTTTCATGTCCATTACTTGGATTGCCCCGGCAATAAAAAGAATATAATCATGACTTACAATATTCAACTAAATGGGTTTGAAACTAAACGTGGGTTTCCCAATGGCTGTAGTCCCAATAAAAATTTGGAATTATTGGGTCAAATCGAATTTAGGGATACCGGCAATATTTCAGCTTGAGAATGGTAGGAGATATATGTTGTCCTTTACGGATTTTGAACCTTCTGAAACAACAGCCATGGTTTTGGGCTATCTGTATAAAAATATTTTAAAAAGAAGTCAGATTGTTAATTTGTCATAGGTTAGGCGTCATGAAAAAATGTAAGGGGGAGTATGTGGATGTATCGGCAGTATCAATTTTTTAGTACGGCAAGGTTGTTGTTTCGGGCTTTTAATGGCAAGTTTTTCCCAGCCAGTGATCCTTGGGTTTAAATTGGTTTTTTTCATTTCTTCAACGCCCAACATTTTAAAATTCTATGTATGTTTGAATAAATATGTTGAACTATGGGTCTTAAAGTTGTTATGGGTACAATGATTGTTGTTGTATTTACGTTCCTTTCGTGTAAAATGGAAACGAAACCATCCCATGTGGGTTCGGCCGAAGTATCAAAAACAATTGCCCCGCCAAATATTATTTATATCCTTGCCGATGATTTGGGGTACGGAGATCTTAGTGTTTATGGACAAAAAAAATTTAAAACCCCCAACATAGACAAGTTGGCTGCCGAGGGTATGCTTTTTACCCAACATTATTCTGGGAGTACTGTTTGCGCCCCCTCAAGATCGGCACTTATGACCGGTATG
>Ga0209344_10000402_pt1 | contig 79044 bp, 68 predicted proteins | sample Cruoilmetagenom6_FD_187293 | JGI IMG/M metagenome (GOLD analysis project Ga0209344, IMG submission 187293) | Oil polluted marine microbial communities from Coal Oil Point, Santa Barbara, California, USA - Santa Barbara Oil Seep Sample 6 (SPAdes)... | ecosystem: Environmental > Aquatic > Marine... | reverse complement strand
AAACCTATGCCTTCAGCCAAATATCTATTGAGCCTATTTTTAGTAAGTCTTTTTCCCTTAACCATCCAAACTGTTTCATATTCTTTTATTGCTGTTTGAAGATGTTTTTTCAGCCAGTTTTTGTCTTCTAATACATCATTTCTCCTAAAAAAAATAAAGGTGATACTTTAATGTGGTTATGAGTATTACACCTAGAAAAATTACTAAAACAATATATCTTTTTAATTCGCCATTTTCCATTGTGAGTATTCTTTTAAAGAATCTTGATTGGTTAGCGGATAAAAACCTATTGTACTATACCCATCATTTACTTTTTCAATAACGAAATCTTCAAAAAGTGTCATATCTTCACAAGCGTTTGTAACCTCATCAATCATATTAGATGGAATTACAATTACTCCATCAGCATCACCAACTAATATATCTCCAGGAAACAGCTCTCTTCATTAATCGTGTAATTAATATAGAACCTGCCGATGCTGCTCGGGCATTCTTCAACTGCCACTCTTTGTGGATGTTTTGGATTTCTAAAGACGCTTAATGGATTTAAATCTTCGCGCGCAGGAATATATCTTATAGTAAATGCTTTGCCAACCATAGTTTATATTTTATTATTTAATGGAATAACTTCTTGTATAAATTGGTTCCTCAATCCCTTTTTGAATAAATAAGTTGCAATTGTTACGGTGCTTATTTTTTTCAATTTAGCGCGTGTATTTTTTGACAATGAACTCATTTTAAGATTTTTTTTTCATAAACTGTTCTAGAAATCTTTGTTTATTTTACAAAATAACATATATTTGGTCAACCAAACTGGTCAACCAATTTTTATTACTCTAAGAATATTGAGTAAAATTGAATCATTATACTTAAGAAATCCATTTAATTATGGGGCAGTTAGTCTAAAATTTTATACAAAAACTTATAGTTAGTTTATAGAATTAATGAATGCTTTAACAAACACAAATGAAATGAACATGTTAAAATTAAAATTGATAATAGTTGTCTTTTTACTCATTATTTCATGTAATGCTCAAAAAAAGAATACTACAAGCGTAATGGGGTCAAAAGTTAATGAACATCCAAGTTTAGTAATAACAAAACAGGGAGTTAACGAAATAAAATCTCAACTTGGTACTGTCCCTTTATTTGATAAAACTTTAGCAAAGGTCAAAAAGGAAGTTGATGCTGAAATTAAATTTGGAATCGAAGTCCCGATTCCTAAAGATATGGCAGGTGGCTATACTCATGAGCGACATAAAAAAAACTTTATTACACTGCAAAAAGCAGGGGTGCTATTTCAAATTTTAGAAGATGAAAAGTATGCAATTTACATTCGAGATATGTTGTTTGAGTATGAGAAAATGTATAAGGATTTACCCTTACACCCTCAAGAAAAATCTTATGCCCGCGGAAAAATATTTTGGCAGTGTTTAAATGATTCTAACTGGTTGGTATATGTGAGTCAAGCATACGATTGTGTTTATGAATGGCTAAGTGAAAGAGAGAGAGAGAGAGTAGAAAAAAATCTTTTTAGACCTTATGCAAATTTTCTTTCTGTAGGCACACCCCAGTTTTTTAATAGAGTTCACAATCATAGTACTTGGGGTAATGTTGCTGTTGGAATGATTGGACTGGTAATGAATGATGACGAACTTGTTAATCGTGCTTTATATGGTATAGAGAATGATAATTTAGAGGTTGGAACAAAAGATAATGATGGTGGATTTATTAAGGTTGAAGGTCAGAAATCAGGTTTTTTTGCAAACTTAGATGAACCTTTTTCTCCAGATGGTTATTATACCGAAGGGCCTTATTACCAAAGATATGCCATGTATCCTTTTTTGATTTTTGCGGAAGCATTGCAAAATGTAAAACCAGAACTCGAAATTTTTAAATATAAAAATGGAGTTTTACTAAAATCTGTAAACGCATTGTTAAATTTAACTGATTCAGAAGGTGAATTTTTCCCTTTAAATGATGGCCAGAAAGGGATGTCTTATTATTCTAGAGAATTGGTAACTGCGGTTGATATTACCTATCATTTTGGCGGAAATAATCCACAATTACTAAGTATTGCTCAAAAGCAAAATAAAGTAGCATTAGATAATACTGGTTTGTCAATAGCAAAAGGAATACGAGATGGAAAAGCAACTTCATTCATCAAAAAATCGATTAACCTTTCTGATGGTTCCGATGGAAAAAAAGGTGGTGTAGGGATTCTTAGAAGTGGTAAGGAAGAAGCAATTACAGTCGTTTTTAAATATGCTTCTCAAGGGTTAAGTCATGGTCATTATGACAAACTGTCTTTTTCTATGTATGAAAAAGATGAAGAGATAATACAAGATTATGGTTTGGCAAGATTTGTTAATATTGAACAAAAAAATGGTGGTGGCTATTTAAAAGAAAATAAAACTTGGGCAAAACAAACCATAGCACATAACACAATTACTCAAAATGAAACTTCTCATTTTAAAGGAAAATATGAGGTGGGTAACAAACATTATTCTGAATTGTATTTATATGATGATTCAAATGAGGAGATTCAGATCATTAGTGCAAAGGAGGAAAATGCGTATCCAGGAACAAAAATGCATAGGACATTGGCACTTATTAAAGATAAAAATTTTGAAAAACCGTATGTGCTAGATATTATGAATGTAATTTCAGAAAATAAGAACCAATACGATTTACCTTATTATTATTTGGGTCAAATACTGGATGTAAATTTCGATTATAATGTTGATTCAGTTTTAAATTCACTAGGTAAAACAAACGGATATCAGCATTTATGGAAAGAAGGAGCAGGCAAATCAAATTCTGGAAACGCAAAATTATCGTGGTTAAATAATAATAAATTTTACACACTAACTACGATTACTTCAACTGATGACAATTTAATCTTCGCAAGAATTGGAGCAAAAGATCCTAAATTCAATTTAAGACGTGATCCTGCTTTTATTGTCAGAAGAAATAATACTCAGAACACAACATTTGCCTCAATAATAGAACCTCATGGTAAGTATAGTGCCGTTTCAGAATTTGCGGAAAATGCCTATAGTAACATCTCAGATTTGAAAATAATTTTTAATGATGATACTTATACAGCAATTCGTATTGAAGATGTTAAAGGAGGAGTAAAAATACTGATTATTACAAACAACGATACATCAAAAGAAAATAAACATAATTTAAAAATAAACGATAAGAATTACCTATGGGTTGGTTCTTATTATTACACAAAATTAAAAAGTTAACACATGAAAAGTTTTGGAGCAAGTAAAGAGTTTTTATTAGATAAAAACCAAGAGTGGGAAGTAGTTGGTGAGGGAGTTAAACGTAAAATAATGGGGTATGATGATAAAATCATGCTTGTTAAAGTTGAATTTGATGAAGGAGGTATTGGCTATAAACACAAACATCATCATTCACAAGTAACATACGTTGAAGGTGGAGAATTTGAATTTTCAATTGGAGATGAAACTAAAATAGTAAAAGATGGGGATTCAGTATATATCCCACCACATGTAATGCATGGCGCAATTTGTTTAAAAGAAGGTATGCTGATTGATGTATTTAGCCCTATTAGAGAAGATTTTATAGAATAAAGTCAAAATAAAGCATCATTTACTTTTTTTATTTAAAATAAGAATGTATTTTTGGTAAACCAAATTGGTAAACCAATTAAATTAATATAAATAAAATAGCATTTATGATAAGATAAAAGACAAAAAAAGGACAGATGCACATCTGTCCTCAAAATTAATTACTTCTTATAGGAGGGAAGTAAATTTGAAATGCATATAATCATTTTATATAAAACATACACATTGTTACAAAAATAACAAAAAAAATTCATTTAAATTGAATTCCTGTGTTTTTAAAATGAAAGAAGAAATAAGATTAAAAATCTGTCTATTTTAAATTAAACACTTTATACATAAAAATAATTTTATGACTTTAAAAATAAAATTAGTATTGATAATTGTATTGATGCTAAACATTTCTTTGGCTGCTCAAAACGATTATACAGTTAAAGGAAGCGTAGTCTCAAAATCAGATAACCTCCCCATACCTGGAGCAGCTGTAATTGTTAAAGAAAGTAATAATGGAACTTCTACTGATTTTGATGGAAATTTTGAATTGCAAGTAAAAAAAGGAGATATACTTCAAGTGAGTTATTTGGGTTATATATCTCAACTTATTACAATAAATAGCCAAACCAAAATAACTATTTCATTAGTAGTAGATACTAATGAGTTGGATGAGGTTGTTGTGATTGGATACGGTACTCAAAAGAAAGCAAATTTAACAGGATCCATTTCTAAAGTAACAAACAAAACACTTGATCAAATTCCAGTTGCTCGTGTTGATGATGCCTTAATAGGTCAAGTTGCTGGGGTTAATATTCAAATGACCAATCCTGCTGCAGGTGAGGCCCCTTCAATACGGATTAGAGGACAAGGTTCAATTTCGTTTGAATCTAATCCTTTAATTGTTGTTGATGGTATTGCCGTTGGTAATGATGCAGATTACTTATCAAGTATCGATATGAATGATGTAGAATCGTTAGAGGTTTTAAAAGATGCTTCTTCTTCTTCTATTTATGGTTCTAGAGGGGCAAATGGTATCATTATGATAACTACCAAAAGAGGTAGAGAAGGCCCTGTTAAATTTTCATACAACACTTATCTTGGTGTTAAATCAGTACCAGACTCAGAGCAACTAACTACTGTTAAAGATTGGACTGAGTTTGTCTTGGCTAACAATGGTGGGGTTATGACCGATAGACTTACTTATATTAATTTGCTAGGTGGAGATAATACAAATTGGGAAGAAGTAATGATGGATGGTGGAATAATTCAAAGCCACAACCTTTCTATTAGAGGGGGCACAAGAAATACTAAGTTTAATGCTTCTCTTGGGTATCTTGATGATGAAGGGGTTTTATTAACTGATAATTTTGAAAAAATAAATCTTAGGTTAAGAGTTGATTCTAAAATAAGAGAAAATGTTAAGATGGGAGTATCTATCAACACCTCTCTTACCGAACAAAGAAAATTTCCTCTACGTAGTCAAGATGCTATCCGCCAAAGCCCATGGACTCCACTATATCTTACCGAAGAGAACATACAATTTGTAAACAGATTTAGAGAAAATGGTAGATGGGCCGATGCTCAAGTTGGTGACTATGCAGTAGAACGTATGTTTGACGATTATGATTTAGATGCAGGCATGCCTGTTCCTTCTGGTGGAACTGACATAAGCACAACAAGTAGTACAAGTGCGTTGGCTAAAGTTTTAGAAAGAGATTATAGAAGATACCAAACAAAAGTATATGCAAACACCTATTTGCAATATAATTTTAATGATGATTTATATTTTAAACAAACTGTTGCAGGCGACTATAGATTTACTAAAAATACAAGATGGTTAGGTATTCAAGCAACAAGAAACGGTGCAGGTGATTCAAAATCTACAAGAAGCTCTTCTGTAGATTATCATACTATTTTAGAAAGCACTTTAAACTTAAATAAAAATATTAAAGACCATAAAATTGTTGGTTTATTAGGGTTTGCTTATGAATATTGGCAAAGAGAAGGTACTTCTTTAACAGGAATTGGTTATGATTCTGATATTATCCAAACAATTCCGGCTTCAAACCTTAGCGGTGGATACACATACGAAACAGAAGAAAAATTAGCATCATACTTTGCTAGAGTAAATTATGATTATAACAATCGCTATTTAGTTTCATTAAGTGTAAGAGCTGATGGTAGTTCTAAATTTGGACCAAATAATAAATTTGGTTTTTTTCCTGCAGCATCCGTTGGTTGGAGAATTTCTAACGAAAAATTTTTAGCAGATAGCAAAGTAATTAGTGAACTAAAGCTAAGAACTAGTTACGGTATTACAGGAAGTAATTCTGGTATTGGTCGCTATGACTATCTCGGTTTAATTGAACCTGTCGGAACTGCAATCGATGGCGTCGGAACTGGTTATAACCCTATTAATATAGCCAATGATGATCTTAAATGGGAGAAATTGGTGGAATTTAACCCCGGAATTGATGCTTCATTCTTTGGAGGGGTTTTTGGACTATCAGTAGATTATTACATTAGAACCAGTAAAGACTTATTACTTTACCTACCAGTACCAGGAGTAACTGGATTTGAATCAGCACTAGTAAATAAAGGTGAGGTAAAAAATGAAGGGTTTGAACTTGAATTGAATTCTAGAAATATTACTAGAGATAATTTTACGTGGACTACAACTGGTTTACTCTCTCGAAATAAAAATACCTTGGTAGATTTTGCAGGGTCTGATGGTTTAATTAGTTCTGTTGATCCTAAAAGACCTTCAGAATGGATTGCACTAGAAGGGCAACCACTATCTACATTTTATGGATATGTTACCAGCGATCAAGAAATTGATTTAGAATATCTTAGAAATCCTTTTTATCCTATTAACGCCAATGCCCAAGATACTTATGTAAAAGATTTGAATGGTGATGGTATTATTGATACTGATGATAGAACTGTATTAGGTGACCCCTACCCTGATTTTGTTTGGAGTTTAACAAATAATTTGAAATATAAAAATTTAGATTTAAGTTTTATGTTTCAAGGATCACACGGTGCAGAAGTTAGAAACATTGATCAGCAATACATAAATAATCAATTCACAAGTAATATGGATTATATAAGTACTTTTCCTGATAAAGATCTAGTTGTTCAAAAAATATTCACTGATAGAATAATTATGGATGCATCGTATGTTGCTTTAAGAAATGTAAATTTTGGTTATCAGTTTAATAGAGAACTAATAGAAAAACTAAATATGAGAAAACTTAGAATCTATGTTGCTGCACAAAACCTACTTTATATTAAAGGGAACGGTTATGTAGGTTTTAACCCTGAAGGAATTAATGAAGGGTTTAGAAATCCTTTAACTTATGGGTATCAAAGAGGAGCTTCTCCAATATATAGTACGATATCATTTGGTTTAAATGTTGAATTTTAAAAATTATAATTATGAAAAACTATATATATATAAGTTTAATATTAACAACGTGTTTGTTTTTAAGTAGTTGTGGTGAAGATGAATTAGAGTTAGCACCGCAATCAGAAATTGCAGAAACTAATTTCTACAACAATGATAGAGAAGTTGAAGGTGCAGTCTTGGCAATTTATGACGGATTGCAAGAGTTGGCGTTGCGCGAGTTCGCTTTGACTGAAATGAGATCAGACAATACAAAATCACGATCTAATGAAGGTGATTGGGCACAATTTGACCAACTAAATGTAGCACCTACTAATTACGCTGTTGGGCTTTATTGGTCAGTTAATTACAATGTGATTTTTAGAGCCAATACAGTATTAGCACATTTAGATGTTGTGCAAAACGAAACAGCAAAAGATCAATTTGAAGGTGAAGCAAAATTCACGAGAGCTCTTGCTAATTTTAATTTAGTTCAGGCGTACGGTGATGTACCATTAATTGATCAAGTTGTAGGTATTACTGATGCTGACTATTTTGATAGAGATGATAAAAATTTGGTCTTGGCATTAATTGTTAGCGATTTAAAAGAAGCTAAAGAATTATTACCAACCAAAACGGGAACTGAATTTGGTAGAGCAACAAGTGCTGCAGCAGCTGCATTGCTTGCTAAAGTATATCTTACTCAAAAAAACTATAGCGAAGCAAAGGTTTTGTTAAACGAATTAATTGTTGATAGTAATTATAGTTTAGAAGATGATTATAGTGATATTTTTTATTCCGAAGGAAACGATGAAATCCTTTTTGCAATTCCATATTATGATGATGATTCAGAAGAAAGTCAAGATTTTTCTTTCGAAATGTCATTAGGTGGTGGTACTGGTTTAAACTTTTTAACAAGTGATTTTGTTAATTCAGCAGATCCTACAGACACAGAACGTGCAGAGGTTCTTTTTAATCCACTAGACACCTATACAATTGCAAAGTTTTTAACCTCTTCTTCAAATGCGCGGCTATGTGGTAATGATTGGATTGTATTAAGAATGGCAGATGTGTATTTAATGCATGCCGAAGCCATCATGAATGGGAATAACTTTACAGAAGATGTTCGTGCTATTGAATCTTATAATATTATTAGAGCTCGTGTAAGTTTAAGCACATTGCCAGAAGATGGTACTGCCCAATTAACCAAAGAAGTTTTATTGTATGAAAGAAGAATGGAACTAGCTTTTGAAAACCACAGGTTTTATGATTTAATTCGGTTTGATTTAGCAGATGAGATATTAGGAGATTATTTAACTTCAACAGGGTATACTTATAATCCTAATGGGTTATTATTGCCAATACCACAATCTGAAATTAATGTAAGTGATGGATTGTTAACTCAAAACCCAGGGTATTAATTTTAACAAAATAGGAATCATGAAAAAAAAAACAGTTAAAAATAAATTTATTTATATTAGTTTATCCTTTCTATTCTTGGCATTATCATCTTGCGATGAAGATTTGCCAGGTGTAGGAGATATACCTGACCTTACCCCACCTGAAGCTATATTTTCTTATAGTGCAAATGATGCAGATTATTTAGAAATTATGTTTGCAAATGAATCAATAAGTGCAACAGATTATATATGGGATTTTGGGGACGGTAACTCTTCAACCGAAGAACATCCAAATAATATGTATGCTAGTATTGGAACTTATACAACAACTTTAACAGCATCAGATAAATTAGGAGTAATAAGTACTTTTTCTGAAGAAGTAGAAGTAATAGAACCTATATTTGTATTTGAACCAGAAATTTTAAACCCAGGGTTTGATATTGAAGGTAATGATTCATATAGAGATCATTGGAGGAACACACCTTTAGGAGGACCTATACAAATTACAGGCAGTAGGCACGAGGGTACAAAAGCCGCTAAATTACCAACAAGTAGTGATAGAATTGCATATCAATTAATCACTGTTGAGCGAAACAAAAGTTATACAGTTTATTTTTATTACCGATTAAAAACAACACCTGTTGGTTCATTAACAGTTGCAATATTAGAAGGTGATATAACTGATGTTGCTGATGTTGCTGCTGCAACAATTAATTCAACAACAATTACCGATCAATCGGATGTTTTTACACAAGGCTCTGTAACATTTAATTCTGGTGATAGCACTGAAGTTGCAATTTATGTTACCAATATTAATGTAGAATCAAGAGTTGATACATTTAGAATAACAGAAAATTAATAATTAAAAAACTAAAGAATATGAAATTAAATAAAAAAAATGGGTTGTTTATACTTACCTTTTTAGTCGCCTTTACAATAACAGCAAAAGCTCAAGAAAATGAGCAGTTTACCCCAGAAATATTAAACCCAGGTTTTGATATTGAAGGAGACATGAAGTTTAGAGGACATTGGATTAATAAATCATTAGGAGGAGGCGTACAAGTATCTAAAGGTCCGGTTTATGAAGGATTAAGATCGGGTAAATTTCCTGCTGATGGTACTAGAATCGCTTATCAAGTGATAGTAGTTGAGAAAAACAAGAACTATAAACTTTCTTTTTTTTACACAATGAAACCAGAACCTAAAGGAACTCTAACCGTTGCTATTTTGTCTGGAGATGTAAATGATATAGATCAAATTAGTAAAGCAACCATTAACTCAGTTGTACTAAACGATCAAGAAAAGCAGAATGCGTATGTACCAGGTTCTGTATCTTTTAATTCAGGAGATAATGATGAAATTGCCATTTTCGTATCAAATATTGATGCAGAAGCAAGAATTGATTCATTTACAATTGTAGAAGAATAAACTATTATGATATGAGGTTTAAAAATTGTTACATATCAAGAATTTTTGCACTAGTTATTATAACAAGCATGATGGCGTCTATTGATGTTTCTTGTCAAGAAAAAAAACAAGAAATAGCACCAATAGATTATAAACTACCCAATATTGATTTGAGTCATTGGAAAGTAACTTTGCCAGTGGGTAGCCCTACTGAAGTTAGTCCACCAAAAATTCTTGATTATGCAATGAATGAAACATTAAAACCTTACATGTACAATGATTCTATTGATGGTTCTTTAGTTTTTTATGCATATCCTGGAGCAAAAACAAAAAACACCTCTTATTCTAGATCAGAGCTTAGAGAACAAATGAATCCAGGTAGTAATAGTACCAATTGGACTTTTGAGCAAGGAGGTAAAATGAAAGGAACGCTTGCCCTTGAAGAAATTTCTACTCGTGCAAATGGAAAATTAGACAGAACTATTATAATGCAAATTCATGGACGCTTAACAAACGTTCAGAAAAAATTAATAGGAGAAGATGATAATAATGCACCACCAATATTAAAGATTTATTGGCAGAAAGGAAAAATACGTGTCAAAACAAAAGAATTGAAAGATTTGAATGCTTCAGATACAGAGATTCTTTATGCCGACGCTTGGGGTGATGACTTAGGATATACTTTCCCAATAGAAGTAGGTTTTGAAAAATTCACCTTAGAAGTTATTGTTTCTAAAGACAAGATGCAAGTAATCCTAAATGATGAGTTTGTACAAACCTATGATAATATACATATCAAAAAATGGGGTGTTTTTGAAAACTACTTTAAAGCAGGTAATTACTTGATATCTAAAGATAAAAATTCGTATGCTCGCGTAAAATATTATGATTTAAAAGTTACTCATTAATTAAAATTAGTTAAATTGGTACAACAAAAAAGTTAATTATATGAAATTAGAAGCACTCACAAAATTCGACCTTTTAGATGTTCAAAAAAGTATTTTTTCGAAAATTAGAGATTTGATTAACTATAAGAATTTAGAGCCAGGAGATAAATTACCTTCTGAGAGAATGCTGTCTGAAAAATTTGAAGTTTCTAGAAGTAATATAAGAGAAGCAATCCAAAAACTTGAGTTCTATGGATTATTAAAATCAATTCCTCAAAGCGGAACTTTCGTTGCAAATATTGGAGCAATTGCCATGAATGGAATGATTGATGACATTTTACGATTAGAAAAACCGAATTTTAAAGCATTGGTTGAAACTAGAATACTATTGGAATTAAAAACTGTTAGACTTGCTGCTTTAAGAAGAACCGATGAAGATCTTGAGCAAATTAGAGTTACTTATGAGGCCTATTCCGAAAAAGTTTTGAAAGGCGAGAATGCGATGCAAGAAGATTTATTATTTCATTTGGCAATAGCAAAAGCAAGTGGCAATAGTACATTAAACACATTAATGTTATCTATCACCCCTGAAATTATTACCAATTTTGAAAAGTACCATGTTTGTGATAAAAACCAAGCACATTTAGGCATTAAAGAGCATTTTGATATTTATGAGGCTATTAGAGATCAAAATCCTAAAAATGCAAAAGCAACGATGAAAAAACACTTTAAAGTGTTATATCAATATTGCTATAATAGTTAAATTAAGAATAAATATTAAACAGATAATATGCACATCTTGTCTGTTTTAAAGAGATAAAATATTAGGAGGGATTAGTAAAATTTGAACGAAAATTAATAGTGGTTTTTTAAATGGAGAAAACACTTTTTAACTACTGAAATTTCAATTATACTTTCTAGAGAAACGTGAATTCATCCGCTATTAAATTATTGGCTGCAAAAATTTCGCATCGTGAATTTTAAATACAATAAATATATAATATGAAAATAAAAGGATTACGGTGGTGGATTATAATGCTGATTTTTTTAGCTACAGTTATAAATTATATTGACCGAACTGCATTTGCATTGCTATGGCCCGAAATGGGAAAAGATTTAGGTATGGATAAATCAGATTATGCAATTATGTTAAATATTTTTATGGCAAGTTATGCGGTGGGAAAATTTGCATCTGGTAAATTATATGATAAAATTGGTACACGTTTAGGTTTTACGGTTTCAATTATTGTGTGGTCAGTAGCATCTGCTTTTCATGCATTTGCTAGTGGAATAATATCGCTGTCTATTTTTAGAGGGATGCTAGGTCTTGGAGAAGCAGGTAATTGGCCTGGAGCCGTAAAGAGTAACGGAGAATGGTTTCCTGTTAAAGAAAGAGCAATAGCTCAAGGTATTTTTAATTCAGGTGCTTCTATAGGAAATGTTATAGCTCCATTTATTATTGTTTTTCTGTACACTCAATTTGGTTGGAAAACAACCTATATAATTTTAGGAGCCGTTGGAATACTGTGGATAATTCCTTGGCTATTTTTAAATAAGTCAACTCCAGAAAAACACCCATGGGTTACTGAAGAGGAAAGGAATTTAATTCTTTCAAGTAGAATTGATAATGAAAAAGAAGATGCTACTAAAAAAACAAAAAGTTTAGGTGTTTCTAAAATAATAAGTTACAAACAATCTTGGGGTGTTATGCTTTGCCGTTTCTTTATAGAGCCTATTTGGTGGTTTTTTGCAGGCTGGATGCCCATTTACTTAAATGATAAGTTTAATTTAAGTATTGAAGAAATAGCTAGTACAATGTGGATATCATATTTAATGGCTGCGGTGGGTAGTATTTTAGGAGGACTGTTTGCTGGGAAACTGATGAAGAAGTACTCTGTAGATTTTTCAAGAAAAGCAACCATTACCCTAGGAAGTGTTTTAATTTTAATCGCCTTTGTAAGTATAATAACATTAGTGCGAGAAAATAATTTCATGGCATTCATTTATTTAGCAGGACTTGCATTGTTTGGATTTCAATTTGCAATTGGCAATATTCAAACAATTTCAAGTGACCTCTTTAGAGGTCCCTCTGTTGGTACACTTGCTGGATTAGCAGGCACTGTAGCAGCAGTATCTCCAATGATAATGAATTGGTTTGTCGGACAAATAACAACAAACTCTTACACACCAGCGTTCATCGCAATATGTGTATCAGTAGCATTAGGAGTTTTATCAATCTTCATATTTATTAAGAAGATTGAACCTGTTAGAAAAATAATAGAATAAAAAATTAAATAAAGAATATATAAATAAAACACATGAATAAATTAGAAGGAAAAATTGCAGTAATTACTGGAGCTACAGGAGGTATTGGTTTTCAAGTTGCTAAAAGACTTGGGAAAGATGGATATATTGTAGTACTAAATGGTCTTATAGACGAAGAAGGATCTCAAAAAATAAAAGAGTTAACAGCTGAAGGAATCACCGCAGAATTTTATGGTTTTGATGTTACAGATGAAGATGCTGTGAATTTAAACATTAATAAAATTGGAAAAAAATATGGCAAAATAGATGTTCTTGTAAACAACGCAGGAGGATTAGGTGGAAGATCAAGGTTTGAAGAAATGACTACCGAATTTTATAGATTCGTAATGGCATTAAATCTTGATTCAACATTTTTTGTGTCAAGAGCTGCAATACCGTTTCTTAAAAAGAGTAATAATGCTTCAATAATCAACTATACATCAAATGCAGGATGGAATGCAGGTGGTCCCGGAGCAGGAATATATGGAACTTCAAAGGCAGGAGTTCATGCAATTACGAGAGCATTAGCAAAAGATTTGGCTGAATATAGTATTAGAGTGAATGCTGTATCTCCAGGCACAATTGACACACCATTTCATGCGCAATTAAAATCTACAAAGCCAGAAGTTTTCGCTACTTGGAAGAACAGTATTATGTTAGGAAGATTAGGACAACCTGAAGAAGTTGCTGGTGTTGTTTCATTCTTAGCAAGTAAAGACGCTTCTTTCATAACTGCTGAAACTATCCAAATTGGAGGCGGACAAGCTTTAGGAATATAATAGCAAGGGTTTTTTAGATATAAAAAGATAAAATGAGTAAAGTAATCACATTTGGAGAGATCATGTTACGATTGGCTCCTCAAGGGTTTTTAAGATTTTCACAAGCCAACAACTTTGATGTTGTATATGGTGGAGGAGAATCTAACGTAGCAGTTTCTTTAGCAAACTATGGTATAGATGTTGACTTTGTAACACGTTTACCAAAAAATGATATTGGTCAGTGTGCCATGATGGAAATGCGTAAAAGAGGAGTTGGCGTTGATAAGATTGTGTATGGTGGAGATCGTTTAGGAATCTATTTTTTAGAAACTGGTGCAGTATCAAGAGGGTCAAAAGTAGTCTATGACAGAGCACATTCTGCTATTTCTGAAATTGAATCTGGAATGATTAACTGGGAAGAAGTATTTGATGGATCCGAATGGTTTCATTGGACCGGAATTACACCAGCCATTTCTCAAGGCGCAGCAGATGTTTGTTTAGAAGCAGTAAAAGCAGCAAGCAAATTAGGGATTGCCATTTCTACCGATTTAAATTATAGAGCAAAATTGTGGAATTATGGTGGAGATCGTGAGGGAATTATGTCCGAATTAACTTCCTATTGTGATGTTATCCTTGGAAATGAAGAAGATGCCGAAAAACATTTTGGTATTAAACCAGAAGGTTTGGATATTACAACTCAAGGATATGATGTAAAGGCGGAAGCTTTCTTATCGGTTTGTCAGCAAATGATGAATAAATTCCCAAGAGCCAAAAAAGTAATTACCACTTTAAGAGGTTCAATTTCTGCATCGCACAATACATGGGCAGGTGTTTTATATGATGGCACAACAATGTATGAAACGCGTCAATATCAAATTACAGATATCGTAGATAGAGTTGGAGGTGGAGATTCATTTATGGGAGGCTTAATATATGGATTATTAAAATACCCAGAAGATGACCAAAACGCATTGGATTTTGCAGTAGCAGCATCTTGTTTAAAACACACCATAAAAGGGGATGCTAATTTGGCAACCGTAGCAGAAGTAGAAAAGTTAATGGGTGGAGATGCATCCGGAAGAGTAGCGAGATAAATAGCTATGGAAACGTTGAATCGTTTAGTTGTAAATTTTCTTGAAAGAATACAATTAAACGATTTCACAACAAACAATTGAACATTAAAATATGTCACAATATACAAGAATAGAAGTAGCATTGGTAATGAAAGAAACAGGCTTAGTTCCTTTGTTTTATCATCCAGATATTGAAGTAAGTAAAAAAGTTTTAAAAGCTTGTTATGACGGTGGTGCTCGATTATTGGAGTTCACTGCTCGCGGTGATTTTGCACATGAAGTTTTTGGTGAACTAACCAAATATGCTATTGCAGAATTACCTGGAATGATACTAGGTGTTGGCTCTGTAACCGATGCTGCAGCCGCTTCTCGATTTATGTCTCTTGGAGCCAATTTTATTGTAACTCCTGTATTTAGAGAAGACATTGCATTGGTTTGTAACCGTAGAAAAGTTTTGTGGTCTCCAGGATGTGGAACCCTAACAGAAATTGCAAGAGCAGAAGAATTAGGCTGTGAAATTGTAAAATTATTTCCTGGTGATATATATGGACCACAGTTTGTAAAAGGTATTAAAGGGCCTCAACCTTGGACAAACATTATGCCCACTGGAGGTGTATCGCCAACTAAAGAAAATCTAGAAGCTTGGTTTAATGCTGGTGTAACCTGTGTTGGAATGGGTTCTAAATTAATGAGTAAACATAAAAGTGGAACTTTTGATTTAGAAGAAATTAAAGTTTTAGTAAAAGAATCTATCACAATTATTAATCAAGTTAAAAATTAAGGAATGCTGAAGAAAAATATTTTAATATTTTGCTTGTTAAGCATTGTATTCAATTCGTTTGCAGAAATAAAAACACCAAAGTTTTATTCTGACCATATGGTGTTGCAACAAAATGAAGTAATTACTATTTATGGTGTGGCAAATCCATCCGAAAAAATTAAAGCTTCATTTAAAAACGAAGTTAAGAATGTTGAAGCGGATGAAAATGGCAATTGGTCAGTAAACTTCAAAGCTTCAAAAGCAGGAGGGCCATATAGTCTAGAATTGATTGGAGAAAATACGCTGAAATTTTCTGATGTTTATGTAGGTGAAGTATGGTTCTGTTCGGGGCAATCTAATATGGGTTGGAGATTAGAAAATTCTGTAAATGGCGCAGAAGAATTAAAGAATGCCAATTACCCCGAAATAAAATTATTACAAGTGTATAGATCTATGAGCAATAAACATGAAAATGATATTGTTAAAGGGAGTTGGGAAACATGCACACCAGAAAATGCAAAAGGGTTTTCTGCCGTTGCTTACTTTTTTGGAAGAGAATTGTATAAAAAATACCAAGTTCCAATCGGACTTATTAATTCTTCTTATGGAGGTACCAATGTTGAAGCTTGGATGAATGAATCGTTGTTTAAAGACCATCCGGCAAATATGAAAATTATTGCGAAGATGAAAACAATGAATCTTAATAACGCAATAAAAAAATATTCAAATGACAATAGAAGTTATGGAGCTTATTTAGATCGTCATGATTTAGGAACAAGATGGAAATGGGAAAATAATACGACAGATTACTCTAGTTGGAAAACTTTTAAATTACCTAGTGTTTGGAAAAAAACTGATTTAAAACAGACTTTTGGAATTGTTTGGGTAACAAAACTTTTTGAACTTACTGAATCTCAAATCAACAATGATATTGAATTAAGTCTGAGTAGAATTGACAATGAAGATATTACGTATGTAAATGGCAAAAAAATAGGGTCATCAAGAAAAAAAGATTTAGATAGGTTTTATACTATTCCGAAAGAAGTTTTAAAAGTAGGATCGAATAGAATTACTATTAAAACAAAAAATCTGGGATCTACAGGTGGGTTTAGAGGTACAGCAAATGATTTGTATTTAAAAGTTGCCGACAGAAAAATTTCTTTAGCAGGCACTTGGAATTATAGAGTTGGTACTCCAGATTCTAAAGTACCTCCAAAAAGAGAACATCCAAAGTATTATCCTACCTCATTGTACAATGCAATGGTGCATCCATTTTTTGGATATAACATCAAAGGTGCAATATGGTATCAAGGTGAATCAAACACTAAAAACCCAGATGAGTACGCTGAGTTTTTTCCTCAAATGATTAATGATTGGAGAACAGAATGGAATAAAGAATTTCCGTTTTTGTTTGTTCAATTGGCAAATCTTTCTGATAAAAGCGAAACATGGCCAGCAGTTAGAGAAGCACAAGCAAGTGCCTTAAAGTTAAAAGATGTTGCCATGGTAGTTGCTATTGATGTTGGAGATGATAGCAACATACACCCGATAAACAAACAGGTTGTTGGAAAAAGGTTGGCGATGGCTGCAGAAAATATTGCCTATGGAGATACAAAGACATCAACAAGCGGTCCTTTATTAAAAGGTTTAACCAGTAAAGAAAACAAATTGATAGTAACTTTTGATTCTCCCATTGTAATAAAAGGAGACAAAAACAATATCAATGGATTTGAAGTTACTGATTCAAAAGGAAAAATATACCCTGCAAAGGCTAAATATATCAATGTCACTACGGTAGAAGTATTTAATGAAAAAGTGTTGAAACCTGCTGCTGCTCGCTATTTATGGAAAGATGCTCCAGGTAAAGTAATGATCTATAACAAAGAGGTTTTACCTGCTCCACCTTTTAAGAAGGAAACCTCCCAATAATTTAAAAGTCAATCTGGAATATAAACGAGTTTAAAATAATTCTTAACAAAACATTATGAAAAAACAAAATTACAATCGTATCTCAATACTAAGCTTAATCAGTCTCTTTATTAGTTTCTTTTTAATGATGTCTTGTTCTGAAAATGATGTTTTTGAGAGTGAAACAGTTTCTATATCAGATAATATTACAATCCTATCAAGAAGTAATACTAACATATTAGAGGCTGAATTACCAATAGTGTCTGTTTATGCTTCTTCAATTGAAGGTAATAATGTTGCTTTAAATACATTAGATGGTGATTTAGGAACAAGATGGTCTGCTGATGGAAACGGACAATATATTAGATATGATTTGGGAGAAGTGAAAATGGTAAGTAGTGTAAAAATAGCCTGGTATAAAGGAGATCAACGGAACGCATATTTTAAAATTAGAGCAGGAACTACAACTAGCAATACTGAAAATGTTTACAACGGATATTCTTCAGGTAGTAGCGGAACAACTCTTGAACTAGAAACTTACACTTTTGAACCTGTTAGTGCTAGATATATAAGAATTCAAGGATATGGTAACTCTTCTAATAGCTGGAACAGTATTACTGAATTAGAAATTTTCACAGAAATTCCAAATATAGATTTTAATCATTGGAATGTCTCCATTCCTTGGGATGAAGATAATAATGGGAAACCAGATACTTATTATCCTTCAGATTTAATAGGCCATCAATACAATAGTACACCAATATTAAACTCATTCATGTATGATGATTATAGTGATACATCAATTGTTTTTAAAACGTACCAAGGTATTACAACAGCAAATAGCAGTTATCCAAGAACTGAATTGAGAGAACAAATAACTCCTGGTAATAATTATGATAATTGGATACTTACCACAGGCGGTATCATGGAAGCTGAGCTTAAAGTTGAAAGTGTTTCAGATAATTCTTCGAGTAATTATGATAAGCATATTGTAATTGTAGGGCAAATTCATGGTATTGTAACTCAAAGTGATGTAATTACTTATGGTTTAGATAGCAACCACGCTCCTCCTCTTTTAACGATTAAGTGGATTGATGGTGATATTAAAGTGTATAAAAAATCATTGGTCGATGAAACTACAACAGGTGCTGATTTGTATGACGATAGTAGCAGTACTTGGTCTGATATTAGTTACAATTTTGGATATGTTGGAAACGATAAATTCACATACGAAGTTGTTGCAGAAGAAGGAAAAATATCAGTAACAATCAATAATCAAACACATATATTTGAAGATATAAGTTTAGATAAATGGCCCTTTGAAAATTATTTTAAAGCAGGTAATTATTTAGCTACAGCTGAAGAAGATTCTTATTCAGTTGTAAAATTCTATGATTTAAAAATTTCACATTAAATAAAAATATGAAAAAATTAATTTTATTATGTATAATTTCAATTGGCTTTGTATGCACAGCATACAGTCAAGAAAAAACATACAAACCGGTTAAATATCCTGAAGGCTATGAGGCACAAATAGATGTAATCTACACAAAAGTAAATGGTTGGGAAGGACGTATGGATTTGTATTCCAACCCAAACGCTAAAGCACCTACACCAGTAGTTATAAATATTCATGGAGGCGGTTGGAATCATGGAGTTAAAGAATCGCAATCGGGTTACGGCTCATTCTTTAAAAATGGGTATGCTGTGGCAAATGTAGAGTATCGCTTGGTAGATGTTGCACCAGCACCTGCTGCAATTGAAGATCTTAGATGTGCACTAATTTATTTGTACAATCACGCTAAAGAACTAAATATTGATACTGATAAAATTGTTGTTATGGGCGGTTCATCTGGTGGTCATTTAGCATTGATGGCAGGTTTATTGGCAAATGATAAAAAGTTTGATACCAACTGTGAATATGATGGAGAAATTAAAGTGGCAGCAATAATTGATAAATATGGAGTAACTGATTTGGTTCCTCTAGGAAAATGGAGGTCTGCTAAAAATTGGTTAGGCACTGGATCTGAAAATAAAGAATTCATAAAGTCTGTTTCACCACTTTATTATGTTTCTAAAAACAGCCCTCCAATTTTTATAATTCATGGAGATGCAGACCCAATTGTGCCTTATACACAATCGGTAAAATTGTACAAAAAATTACAAGAAAACAATATTAAAACAGAATTTTTAACTATTGAAGGAGGCCTACATGGTAAATTTTCAAAAGAACAAAAATCATTGTTCAGCAAGAAAATGTGGCTCTTTTTAGATGAGCTAGGATTAAAATAAGAATTGATAACAATTAAATAACTAAATTATGAGAACAAAATTACTAGTATCCACTTTATTTTTAATGACCTTTGTGAGTTTTTCACAAACAACAGTACTGATTCCAGATGCGGCTTTTGAAGCCTATTTAGAAGATGAATTTGTAGCAAACATTACTCCAGATGGAAGTACAACAGATGGTTCTATTACGTTTACAGATATCGACCTTGTTATAGATATCGATTTTAACACACCAAATGTAGCAAGTCCAACAACTTCAGTTTCTGATTTAACAGGAGTAAGCAGTTTTCCTAAATTAAAATATTTAATAGCAAGAAACAATGATATTACTGGTAATATAGACCTTTCAGGTTTAACAAGTTTATCTAAAATTTATATAGATAATAACCCAAATTTAACAGGGTTAGGTTTTACAAATTGCGAAAATTTACAACAAGTTAAAGCAAGTAAATGTAATTTAGAAAATTTAGATTTATCTACAGCAAACTTAAATACATCAGACTTAAATCGCTTAACAGATGTGGATGTAGATACAAATAATTTATCGGTTTTAAATATTACTGGTCATACAGGGATAGATTATTTGGATTTTGGTGTGAATCCAAGTTTAACAAATATCGATATTTCTTCACTTACATTATTAACACTTTTGCGTTTTCAAAATTGTGATATTACTGGAGATATTGATGTCTCAGCAAATTTAGCACTAGTAACATTAGCGGCTTATAATAATGACAATTTAACAAGTATAGCTTTAGGATCTATTCCTTATACTAATTTCACTTATTTTAAAATTAATAGTAATGATGCTTTAACCTGTGTTTATAGTGATAACCCAACTGATTTTGAAATTGGAGGGGCATTAAATACTGCTATTGGAAGTAGTTATGCAGCAGACGCAGAAACGTTTTTTATTGAAGACGCTTTGACTTGCTCATTATTAGCTGTTGAAGATGTTGACTTAATAAATTTTAACATCTATCCAAACCCTGCAAAAGATATTATTAATATTCACATAACTGAAGATGTTACATATAAGATTTTAAATATGAATGGTCAAATTTTAGAGAGTGGCAAATTTATTATTGGGAATAATGAATTAAATCTTATAACCTTTTCAAAGGGAATGTACTTTTTTCAGATTGCAACTGAAAGTGGAAATTCTTTTGCTCAAAAATTGATAAAGGAATAAATTAATAAAAATAAAAAAAATGACCATTGATGACGGTCAACATGGAAATCTCTAAAAGAACAAAAATCAATGTTCAGTAAAAAATGTGGCTCTTTTTAGAGGAGTTAGGATTAAAATAATAATTAAATATCTACATTATGAAAACAAAATTACTAGTACTCGCATTATCATTGACAACCCTTTTAACCTGGTCACAAACTACTGTGACAATACCAGATGCCGCATTTAATACTTATATGCAAGCAGAATTTGCGACAAATATTTCTGGTACTTCTGGATCTGACATTACTTTTATAGATATCAATCTTGTTACAGATATCGATTTTAACACGCCAAATGTAGCGCCTCCAACAACTTCTGTTGTAGATTTAACGGGAGTAAGCAGTTTTCCTAGATTAAAGTTTTTAGTAGCAAGAAATAATGATATCACTGGCGCTTTAGATTTATCTGGTTTAGTAAAATTATCTAAAGTTTATATAGATAATAACCCCAATTTAACAGGCTTAGATTTTACAAATTGCGAAGACATGCAACAAGTTAAAGCAAGTAAATGTAATTTAACAAGTTTAGATTTATCTATAACTACCTTAAATACAGCAGACATAAACCGTTTAACAGATGTAGATGCAGATACAAATAATTTATCGATTGTAAATATTACGGGACATACAGGGATAGATTATTTGGATTTGGGTGTAAATTCAGGTTTAACAACTATTGACATTTCTTCACTTACATTATTAACACTTTTGCGTTTTCAAAATTGCGATGTTACAGGAAATCTTGATGTTTCAGCAAATCTATCACTAGTAACATTAGCGGCTTATAATAATGACAACCTAACAAATATAGACTTAGGGGCTATTCCTTACACTAATTTCACTTACTTTAAAATGAATTCTAATGATGCTTTAACCTGTGTTTATAGTGATAATCCTACAGATTTTGAAATAGGAGGAGCATTAGATGTTGCTATTGGAAGTAGTTATGCAGCAGACGCAGAAACGTTTTTTGTCTTAGATGCTGCCGCTTGTAGTGCTGCCTTAGCAGTTGAAAATTTTGATCTAATTAATTACAATATGTATCCAAACCCTGCAACTGATGTTATCAATATCTCAGTGATAGAAGATGTAAGTTACAAGGTTTTAAATAGCAATGGTCAACTATTAAAAATCGGAAACCTTAATCGTGGAAACAACGTATTAAAAGTAGATAGTTTTTCAAATGGAATATACTTTTTACATGTCAAAACAGAAAATGGTAATTCATTTGTTCAAAAATGGGTGAAACAATAAGTATTTATTTTATTTAAAGTAAGTAATAATACAACTTACCAAAACAATTGATAAAATGGCTTTTATTATTCGTTTTCTTTTAAAAGTTCATTTTATCAATTGTTTAATTACAAAATCAATATTGCTTCAACTTTTATAAAAAAATGAAAACAAAAATTATTTTTAGGCTTTATCTGCTAATTGGTTTTAACACTCACATTTTTAGCCAAACAGCAGCACCACTAAATTTAATACCTACCTCTGCTCCATTTACACTAACAAATAATAATGATTCATTTTATGAAAATATTTCTTATGGCGATAGCGGTATAAATAATGATTTTGATGTTTCAGCAAATTTAGGATTAGTAACATTTGGTGCTTACAATAATGACAACTTAACAAATATTGACCTAGGAGCAATTTCATATACCAATTTTAATTATTTTAAAATTAGTTCAAATGATAATTTAACCTTTGTTTTTACTGACAACCCTTCAGATTTTGAAATAGGAGGAGCATTAAATACAGCAATCGGATCTAGTTATGCAGCAGATGCAACCACAACTTTTGTTTTAGATGCTGCGGCATGTAATGCATTATTAGTTGTAAAAAAGTTTGATTTAATTAATTACAATTTGTACCCAAATCCTGCAAAAGAAATTATAAGTATTTCTGTAACAGAAGATGTAAAGTATAAGGTTTTAAATAGTAGAGGTCAACTATTTAAAAGCGGAAACCTTAGTCGTGGTAATAATAAACTAATTATTGATACTCTTTCAAACGGAATGTACTTTTTTCAAATTACAACTGGAAGCGGAAATTCTTTTGCTCAAAAACTGGTAAAAATATAAACTCATGAAAATTAATATCATACTACTTTCTTTTTTGCTTACGTCATTTGTAAACTGGTCACAAACTACAGTTCTTATTCCTGATGACGTTTTTGAAGCTTATTTAGAGGCTGAATTTTCGGCAAATATAACTTCGGACGGAAGTACAACAGATGGATCTATCACTTTTACAGATATCAATCTTATTACTATTATCGATTTACCAACAGCAGGTGTAACAACTGTTGTAGATTTAACTGGAGTAAAAGAGTTCCCAGAACTAGTAACGCTTACTTGCAATAGTAATATGTTAAGCGGTACTTTAGATATTTCTGGGTTAGCAAAATTAACTCAAGTTAGATGTTATGAAAATGCAAATTTAACAGGTATTAACTTAACAGGCTGTAGCAGACTAAATCTGTTTTATGGTTATTATAGCGGTTTGGTAAATGTAGATTTATCCGCTAGTACACTTGGCGCAACAAACAAGCTCAAAACTGTGTATATGCAAGGACTAGCAGATAATAGTAGTGATTTAACAACTTTAAATATTACTGGTCAAACCAATATCAGAAAATTGGATGCTTTCAGTAACCCAAACTTAACTAGTTTAGATATTGCTCCTGGCAATACCTTGTTAACACAACTTCGTTTTCAAAATTCTAATATTACTGGCGATCTTGATGTATCTGCAAATTTAGGTTTGCAAAAACTGGGAGCTTATGGTAATAACCTAACAAGTATTGTGTTAGGTGAAACCCCCTATACTAGTTTTACTTATTTTAAAATTAGTTCAAACGATAATTTAACCTGTGTTTTTACGGATAACCCGTCTGATTTTGAATCTGGTGGCCCTTTAGATACAGCTTTGGGTAGTAATTATTCAGTAAGTAGTAATACTGGTTTTGTTACCGATACTGCTGGATGCGATATCTTACTGAATTTTGTAACCGATGGTACCAACTTGCAAAACCTTGTAAATGCTGCTTCACCTGGAGAAATATTTACTGTTGCCAATGGAACATACAATGATTTTTATTCAAGTTTTACTGCCATAGCAACCGAAGAGAATCCAATTACAATAAAAGCAGAATCTATTGATGGCGTGACTCTAACTGGCGATTCTCGTTTTGTGTTTAAGAAAGCAGCACATCTCATTTTTGAAGGATTTGTTTTTAACAGCACAGGAGACAATACCTTGGTGAAATTAGAGGGATCAAATAATATTCATATCACAAGAAATGTTTTTGAATTAACAACAACTTCATCTATAGATTGGTTGGTTATAACAGGTTATTACGATGACCCTACTTTCCAATTTATGAGTCATCATAATAAAATTGATTACAATATATTTCAAAATAAAGATACTACGGGTAATTATATTACCATTGGCGGTACGTATAATACGGGCGACAATCGTCAATCTCAATACGATATAATTTCATACAATTACTTCTATAACAATGCGCCAAGATTTGAGAACGAAAAAGAATCCATACGAATTGGAGATAGCCAACTTTCAACTTCTAGCGGATTCACAACAGTCGAATTTAATTTGTTTGAAGAGTGTGATGGTGATCCTGAAATAGTATCTGTGAAATCTTGTGATAATAATATCAAGCACAATACATTTACTAAAAGTTATGGGACTTTAACATTACGTCAAGGCAATAGAACTAGAGTTGAAGGAAATTATTTTTTTGGTGGTAATAAAGCCAATGGAGACCTTAACGGACAAACATTATATACTGGTGGAATTAGAGCCTACGGAACAGACCATGTAATCATAAATAATTATTTAGAGGGATTGCAAGGAACTCGATTTGATGCTCCAATTACTTTAACCCAAGGTGATGCAATTGATGGAGTAGATACCGATTTTAGTTTACATTTTAGAGGAGAACGTATTACCATTGCCTTTAATACTTTGGTAAATAATGTATACGGAATCGAAATTGGTTATGCAAAACAAAATGGCTCATATGACATTCCTTTAAAAGACATTACCATAGCAAATAACTTGGTAACAGGTTCAGAAAATAGTTTGGTTACAACCTATAATGACCAAGGTGGAGAAATTATTTGGATTAACAACATTATGAATCCAACAGGCAGTGCCCAGTTAACCAATGATGGGGCTACGTTTACAAGCGACGAAGTTTTAGAGCAAGATCCTTATTTGACTTTTGATGGCATCGTTTGGAGGTCTACAAGTTCTTCTCCAACCATTGCAGATGGTGTTCCAGCCCTAACTGTTGATGAAGATATTGAAGGGCAAACAAGACCAAGCACGAGTAATGCTGGTGCAGATCATTATAGTTTAGAATCAATAAGATACGCTCCTCTTACCACTTTTGATGTAGGTCCAGAAGCATCAGAAAATACTCTTTCGGTTTATACACCAGATACTCCTACTGTTGGGATTATATTATATCCAAATCCTACTACAGACATTTTTCGCATTAAAACTGGTAGACAGCAATTAAAAACGATTCGTATTTCTAGTAATACTGGGCAAACAATGTTACTAATTAAAGATAATTTTGATGACCCTATCAATATCTCAAAATTATCTTCTGGGTTATATATAGTGGAAGTGTTTACCGAAACAGAAAGGTTTGTACAAAAGTTAATTGTTAAATAATGATTTATTTTGAAACGATTTTTATGCCAAAAGGAAATATTCAATAACAGAATTTAAACCTATGAAATATAGTCTTTCGGTTTTATTTGTTCTTAGTTCACTCATCGTTTCTGGGCAGGTTACCTTGCAGGCAGATGGTGCTGGAAATACTTACGAACTTATAAATAGTGTTTTAGCACCTTCGTATAATGTGATTGAAACTCCAGATTGTGTGCATACTGATTTCGGAAGACATATTACCGAAGAATGGGACAGTGATTTAGGGACTAATGTTTTTGTATTTCATGTACATGTTGATGAGGATAATGATCGTTGTATTAAATTTGATAGGCAACGCACAGAAATTAAAACCTATAATCAATCGCCAGATAACCTTGTGGGTATTGAAGGAGAAACGGTACTTTATAAATGGAAATTTAAATTAGACGCTGCTTTTCAACCTTCAACATATTTTACGCATATTCATCAAATAAAAGCGGTTGGTGGTACAGAGGATGCGATTCCTAGTATCACTTTAGTACCACGGAAATCATCAACAGATAAATTGCAGATATTGCATTCTTCAAGTGCAACACAGACTGAAGTTGCAAGTGCAGATTTATCGTTATTTCTGGGAGTTTGGGTGCAGGTAACAGAACGGATTACCTACGGAGAAGTTGGTACAAGTAATTATGAAATTAAACTAAGTCGGGTAGACAACGGTACACCTCTGCTCGTTTTTAATGATGACACGCTTAGAATGTGGAAAACAAATGCAGATATAATGCGTCCGAAATGGGGTATTTATAGAAGCCTCAATAATACTTCAGATCTTAGAGATGAACAGGTGAAGTTTGCCGATTTTTCTATTGAAGAGTACCAAAGTGCGACTGTAGGAGATGTTATTATTACCGAAATAATGATAGATCCTAGCGGTAATGAAATTGAAAAAGAATGGTTTGAATTGCACAATACGACCGCTTCGGCAGTCAACTTAAAGGGCTATACTATTGGTGATATTTCCAATAGCAGTCTCAATCATTTTATTGATGTAGATTTGATTATCCAACCAAATGGCTATGCTGTTTTAACTTTAAATAATGATATTAATTTAAATGGAGGAATTACTTCTGATTATGTTTACGGATCTATTTCTTCAAAACCCGGAAGCACTTCAACTAATTTTCCAAGATGGAATAATGAAGGTAGTTTTAATGATGCCAATCCTAATGATGGTGAAACTGATGGCATCATCTTAAGTGCACCCAACGGTGTTGAAATAGATAGAGTGGCTTATGATTTTGACTATTCTGGTATTGGGTTACCCAATCAAGGGCATCCGCAAGGGTATAGTATCGAATTGAATGTCGATTCTTTTTCTTCCGATGATAATGATATTGCATCTAACTGGTCAGTGGCAACTGAGGCTTATGGAGATTCAGGAATGTTTGGGACACCAGGAATCCAAAATACGCTATCTGTAAATAATCTTGATTTTATAAATGCGCTAACTGTATATCCAAACCCTGCATCAGAAAATATTTTTATTAAAGGAGTTGATACTATCAACACTATAAAAGTGTACTCTTTATTAAGAACTCTGGTTAAATCCGTAGAGAAAGCAAATAATTTTAATGTTTCTGAATTACCATCAGGAATATATATAATAAAAGTAAATAATAACAAAGGTGAGTTTTGTGCTAAGATGGTAGTTAGGTAAATAATTTCTCACTAGTGATTATCTATTTATAAAAAGTTTGGATTCTTCCTCGATTTTAAAAGGATGTTTTATTAAGCAGTCTAAAAAATATTATAGGTTTAAATATTTTTTAGTTTTATCATCAGTAAATGAAAAAAGAAACAATTTTAACGCTTATTATATTAATTGCTTCCAATTGTTATTCGCAAAAAGAAGCAAATATTTGGTATTTTGGTAAGCATGCAGGATTGGACTTTAATGCCGGTTCTCCAGCACCATTGATTGATGGTGCTATGTCAACTAATGAAGGGTGTTCTTCTATTTCAGATAGTGATGGAAACATTTTATTCTATACAGACGGTTTAAATATTTGGAATAAAGACCATGTCGTTATGTTAAATGGTTTTAATTTGAATGGCGATAGTTCAAGCACAAATTCCGCAATCATTTTACCAAAACCCAATGATGAGGATAATTACTTTGTTTTTACCGTTGATAAACAAGGTGGAGCCAACGGAATACAATATTCTGAAATTGATATGGCTTTGGATGGTGGTTTAGGAGGGGTTAATAATACTAAGAATGTAAACCTGACAACTCCAGTAACTGAAAAAGTAACTGTAATTAAGCACTCAAATAATTTTGACTATTGGGTAGTAAGTCATAAATGGAATAGTGATGAATTTATTGCTTTTTTGGTTACTAGTTCAGGAGTAACTGAAACTCCAATTGTAAGCAAGGTAGGTGACTATATTACAGATTCTAGAAGGGGAATGAGTGCATTAGGTGCTATTAAAATTTCACCTAACGGTTCTAAAATTGCAGTCGCGAATAGTTTTACGTTATCAGATGCTCAATTATTTGATTTTGATAATTCTACTGGAATTGTTTCAAATCCAATTACTTTAAATAATTTAGATGTTGGTAGTGGGCCATACGGAATAGAGTTCTCGCCTAATAGTAAAATTTTATATGTTGGTGTTCCAGGTTTGGCAGTATATCAATATGATGTTTTTGCTGGTAATGAAATTGCAATTAACAATTCAAAAATTTCAATAACAAACCCTCTGTTCTCAAAAAGTTTTTTTGCATTACAATTAGGTCCCGATGGTAAAATTTATATTGCAAAATCAGGTAAATTATTTTTAGATGTTATAGAAAAACCAAATATTTTAGGATTAGGATGTACTTATTTACATGAAGAAGTTGCTTTAGGAGATAAGAAATCAACTTTCGGATTGCCTTCTTACAATCAATCATTATTTGAATTTATAATTAGTCATAAGAAGAATTGTTTTGGCGATCAAATAGAATTTAATATACATTCTGAAGTAGATACCATTGCATGGAATTTTGGAGATCTAGCATCAGGAATAAATAATACTTCCTCAGAAATTACTCCAACTCATGTATATTCTCATTCAGGAGTATTTAAAGTTACAGCAACTATTAACGAAGAAACAGTAATTGTACATGATGTTACTATTAATGACACTCCTATAGTTAATACACCAATTAACATAATACATTGTAATGATGATTCAAGTGGTTTTAGTGTTTTTAATTTAAATAATAGTAAAGGGGATATAATTCAGAACCCTGAAGGTATAACTATTTCCTTCTTTGAGACCCAACTGGATGCAGGAAGTAATACCAATGCAATCGTAAATACAGAAAACTATCCTAATCAAATTGCGAATAGAGATGTGGTTTGGGCTCGAATAGAAAACGTTAATAATTGTTATAGTATATCTCAAATCTATTTGATAGTTGAAGAGCGTCCAAAATTTGAATTAATTGAAGAAGATGTTATTTGCTTAAATATAAATTCTTCAATAGAGATAACCACATTTAACCCAAATGGACTCTTTACCTACCAATGGACAAATGAAAATGGAATCGTTATTAGTAATAATTTATTTGCAACTGTTTTCGAAAGTGGAATTTATACTGTTATTGCAACCTCCAATTTCGGATGTGAATCTTACCCAAAACAAATAACTATTAGAAGATCAGAAATAGCAACTATTACTTTAGATCAAATTGAAATTATTGATGATTCAAATAATAATTCAATAAATATATCACTTAATAATTTGGAAATAGGAGATTATGAATTTGTACTAGATAATGAATATGGAGAGTATCAATCAATACCTTTCTTTGAAAATGTAGAACCCGGAATACATGCTGTTTATATTCGAGATAGGAACGGTTGTGGTATTAGTCAAATAGAGGTTTCTGTTATTAAGTTTCCAAACTTTTTTACTCCTAATAATGATGGCTTTAATGATACATGGAATGTTATTGGTATTAATAGTGCTTTCTATTCAAACTCTATTATTCAGATTTATAGTCGTTTTGGAAAAATCTTAGCCAATGTTCATCCTGCTTCAATTGGATGGGATGGTTTATACAATGGAAGAGAAATGCCTTCAACTGATTATTGGTTTTTGGTAGAGTTGGTAGATGATAATGGTTTGGTTAAAATTATGAAAGGGCATTTTAGTTTGGTTAGATAATAGAAAGTATGGCTTTTAAAAAAGTGAACTTAGAATTCTTTTTTAAGATTTGAATGAAATATTTTTTTATTAATTCACAAATACATATATTTGGTAAACCAAACTGGTAAACCAATTGTTTCATGAAAGAGAATAATTCTTTTTTATTACTCATGGCTTTGTTTTCTGCTAGGCATAGATGGAAAAAAATCTACTTGTTTTAAATGAAACTCGACCATGGCTAGGCAGAGCAGAATATGTAGAAAGAGTTGCTAGAAAAGGGTTTGAAAGAAAGCATATTAAAGTGGTAATTAATACTCTGGAAGAGTACATTTCTTTAGAAAGTTTTTCAATGTATCCTGAAGATAATATTTTGAAGTTGTATTTAAAAAAGAAACAGATCATTACAAACTAATTGAAAAAAGTTGTAAAAAACTTAAAACCAGAGATTGGGAAACCCTAACATATAATAATTCATCTAACTATTTAACAATCGAATCTATTTTAAGATTCATAAAGAAGCACACATAATATCATGAGCATCAAGAAATCACTCTATTTTTTAAGTCTATTTTTTTTGTTAGTATCTTACCAAATGACAAGTTCTAACACAATAAAAGTAACGGATAATCAAGAATTAAAAGAAGCACTTAAAAACACAAAAGCAGGAGACGAAATTGTTTTGGCTAATGGTATTTGGAAAGATGTCCTAATTAAATTTACAGGAAGAGGCACGAAAGAAAATCCGATTATCTTAAGAGCAGAAACGGCTGGAAAAGTTTTTATTGAAGGGGAATCATTTGTACATCTTAGTGGTGAATATCTAATAGTAAAAGATCTTTATTTTAAAAATGGTTATTCAACAAATAAAACAATTATTTCATTTAGAACATCAAGTAAAGAGTTTGCAAATAATTGTAAAGTTACTAATTGTGTAATTGAAGAATTTACACAACCCGACCGAAGTAAAAAAGATCATTGGGTTCAATTTTGGGGTAGAAACAATGAATTAAGCCATTGTTATTTAGTTGGTAAATCTAATCAAGGACCAACAGTAATTGTAAACCTTAAGGGGAATGAACATATTAATAATAATCATAAAATCATTAACAATCACTTTGGGCCAAGACCTAGAACTGGTGGACCTCATGGCGAAACATTACAAATAGGTAGTAGTAGCACTTCTATGACACCTGCCTATGTAAATGTTGCCAGTAATTATTTTGAACGCTGCAATGGTGAGGTAGAAATTATTTCTAGCAAATCTAATTACAATAAATTTGTAAATAATATTTTCTTTGAATGCGAAGGCTCTTTGGTATTAAGACATGGCAATTACGCTACAATTGATGGCAATATTTTTATTGGTAATGATAGTTCAGAATTTATTGGAGGCATTAGAGTCATTAATACAGGTCATTGGATTACTAACAATTATTTTTATAAGCTAAAAGGAAATGAATTCAGAAGTCCTTTAGCTGTTATGAATGGTGTACCAAAATCACCCATGAATAGATACAATCAAGTTACTGATGTTGTGGTTGCATACAATTCTTACATAGATTGTATAACGCCATTTCATTTTAGTGTCGGTGCTAATATGGATAAAAAAGAAGTATTGCCGGCTTCTGAAATTAGATCTGCGCGTCCTAAAAGAGTATTGATAGCAAACAATTTAATTTACAATCACAAGCAGAATGACCAACCTATCAAAGCCTATGACAAAGTAGATGGAGTTGCCTTTAAAAATAATATAATGGATAATCCAAATAATGGAGTTATAAAAGATGGAGGACTTCTGACAAAGGAATTTGAAATCAAAAAAATTAATGATTGGTTATTCGTACCTGCTCAAAATTATAAAAAAATCTATATGGGATTTGATTTCGAAACGATTGAAAATGACCTTTTTGGAAATGTAAGAACAAAAAATAATGGTATTGGAGCCGTTACACTACCAGTTAATCAAGATAAAACAATACTAAATAAAAAGGTATATGGACCTCATTGGTTTTCTGGCGAAAAGCAAGAATACACTCCAAAAACAATTTCGGTTGCCACTACAAAAGAATTGGAAGTTGGTTTAGAAAAAGCAAATTCTGGTGATATTTTAGTTTTAACTTCTAAAAAATATAGAATTGATACATCGTTGAATATCGATAAGAAAATTACTATAAAAGCAAAAAGCAAAAACAAGAAAGTAACACTGCTTTATTCAGGAAAAATAAACACAGCTGCTTTTCAAATGAGCCCTAAAGGAAACTTAATTTTAGAAGACGTAGTTCTGGTTGGAAACAAGGAGCTACAAGCCTTTGGGACGTTAGAAAAAAACATGTCTATTGCCTATAATCTAAAAATAAAAAATAGTCATATTAGTGATTTTGAAAGTGTTTTAAAAGTGTCTAAAGGCTCTTTTGCAGATTCTATTTCAATCGCAAATACTGTAATTAAAAATTGCATGAATGGCATTCAATTAGCCGAAGAAACTGATGATAAAGGGAGTTACAATGCTGAGTTTGTATCTATCACTAATTCTGAATTTGAAAATGTACAGCAAAATGTTTTGGATTATTATCGCGGTGGTTATGACGAATCAACCATAGGAGGAAACTTAACAATTCAGAATAGTAAATTCACAAACTGTGGTGAAAATGAAAGTAGCAATATATTGCTTAAAACACGAGGAATTGTGAATCTGGATTTTTCGAAAAATACATTCAAAAATAACCCTATAAAGTTTGTTGCTGTATTGTGGGGAGAAAAAGACCAACAATCAATTGAGAATACATTTATAAATTCTGGCGAAGTTAGAATAGAGCAAAATTTAAAGCAAAAACTGATGTATTGATATCTTCAAAAATATATAATGTTGAATTTCAATAGTATCAATCATAAATGAAAAAAACGATAGCAATAATTTGTGGCGGAGGCCCAGCACCAGGTATTAACACGGTGATTAGTACTATTACCAAAACTTTTATTAAAGATGAATATCGAGTTTTAGGTATTAATCATGGGTATAAAGGGTTGTTCTCTGAAAATCCTGATATCATTGAATTGAATTTTTCTATAGCAGATAAAATATATAGTTCTGGAGGATCTATTTTAATAATGAGTAGATTTAAACCAAAAAACAGTGATTTTAAGTCTGATTTTTTTATAAAATACAATGTCGAGTTGTTGGTAACTATTGGAGGTGATGATACCGCTTCAACCGCCGGTAGATTGACTAAATATTTGGCTAAAAATTCTATTGGAGTGAGTCATATTCATGTTCCAAAAACGATAGATAATGATTTACCTCTGCCCGATAGAAATCCAACCTTTGGGTTTCATACTGCAAAAAATGAAGGAGTTCGTATTGGGAACACCGTTTCTGAAGATGCGAGAACTAGTGAAAATTGGTTTGTTATTTCAATAATGGGACGTACAGCGGGTCATTTAGCACTTGGAATTGCTTCTGCTTGCCATTTTCCTATGATGATTATTCCAGAAATGTTTAATAGAACCAATATTACCTTTGAAAAGATAATAAACTTAATTATTTCTTCAATTGTAAAAAGAAAAATTAATAATTTAAATTACGGAGTCGCAGTAATAAGCGAAGGTGTTTTTCATTATATCGGAGAAGAAGAAATTAAAAATTCTGGTATAAATCTCACCTATGATGCACATGGCCATCCTGAACTTGGTAATGTAAGTAAATCACACATATTTAATTATCTACTGCAAATAAAACTAAAAGAATTAGGCATAGATATTAAATCAAGACCTGTTGAAATTGGATATGAAATAAGATGCTGTAACCCGATTGCTTTTGACATAACATTGTGTACTTTGTTAGGGATTGGTGTGAAAAAATTGTTTGATGAAGGTAAAACGAATTGCATTGTAACTGCAAATTCAAAAGGAGATATTAGTGCTTTATATTTGAAAGAGTTTGAAGATGAAAAAGGAAAAATTACTCCCAGATTGGTAGAAATGGATTCTGATATGGTTCAACTTTTCATAAATAGTCTTTTTTATATTGAAGAAAAAGATTATGAAGAAGCACAAAGATATTTGGACGATCCCAAAATATTAGATTTTAATAAAATATTAAACTGGAATTAAAAAAAGAGTTTATGGAAATGAATGGTAAAATGATTGAAGAGTTTGGGTTCAAAGCAGCCAAAAAAGGATTTTTTAAACAATGGCAGCATTTAAGTATTTCATTAAAGAATAAAGATGCTATTTCTTTTGAGAAAGCATCTGAAGTTGCTTATCATCAATTATTAATTAAAGAATAATTTAAAATTATGACAAATAAAAACCATCAAAAGTATTGGAAGACCAATTTAAAATACCTCGCTATTTTATTAGTGATTTGGTTCGTAGTTTCTTATGGCTGTGGAATCATTTTTGTTGACAAACTCAATACGATCAGAATAGGTGGTTTTAAACTAGGGTTTTGGTTTGCACAACAAGGATCAATCTATGTCTTTACAATTCTCATATTTGTGTACATACGCCTGATGAATAAACTAGACAAAAAATATAACCTCGATAACTAATTTATGGATTTACAAACTTGGACATGGGTGCTTGTCGGCATCACATTCACACTTTATATAGGAATTGCAATTTGGTCTAGAGCAGGCTCAACAAAAGAATTTTATGTCGCTGGTGGTGGTGTTTCTCCATTAGCTAATGGGTTGGCAACAGCAGCCGATTGGATGTCAGCAGCTTCATTTATCTCTATGGCTGGCTTAATATCTTTCAATGGGTATGATGGATCAGTTTACCTAATGGGTTGGACCGGGGGTTATGTTTTATTGGCATTACTGCTTGCTCCTTACTTAAGAAAATTCGGAAAGTTTACGGTACCAGATTTTATTGGAGATCGTTATTACTCTAACGTGGCACGTACCGTTGCAGTATTTTGCGCATTGCTTGTTTCGTTTACCTATGTAGCAGGACAAATGCGTGGAGTTGGTTTGGTATTCTCTCGTTTTTTAGAAGTTGATATCAATACAGGTGTAATCATTGGGATGGTCATCGTTTTGTTCTATGCCGTTTTAGGAGGAATGAAAGGAATCACCTATACCCAAGTGGCACAATATTGTGTGTTGATTTTTGCCTTTATGGTTCCTGCAATTTTTATTTCAATTCAAATGACAGGAAATGCAATTCCGCAACTAGGTTTTGGAGGTACTGGTTCAGATGGAATTTATTTATTAGACAAATTAGATGGGTTGCATAGAGATTTAGGTTTTGCAGAATATACCTCTGGAACAAAATCAACATTAGATGTCTTTTTTATTACCGCAGCCTTAATGGCAGGTACTGCAGGATTACCACATGTAATAGTACGTTTCTTTACAGTTAAAAAAGTGTCTGATGCTCGTAAATCGGCTGGTTGGGCATTGTTGTTTATTATGATTTTATATACAACGGCACCAGCAATTTCAGTTTTTGCACGTACAAATATGATAGAGACAGTAAGCAACCAAGAATATGAGACTTTACCAGAATGGTTTACTACTTGGGAAGAAACGGGTTTAATTGCTTTTGAAGATAAAAATGGAGACGGATTGGTTCAATACGTTGCAGATCCTGAAGTGAATGAATTAACTGTAGATAAAGATATTATGGTGTTGGCGAATCCAGAAATTGCTGGGTTGCCTAATTGGGTAATTGCTTTGGTTGCAGCAGGAGCGTTGGCTGCTGCTTTATCAACGGCAGCAGGATTACTATTGGTAATTTCGGCATCTGTATCTCATGATTTAATTAAGAAAATGATCAAGCCAGATATCTCTGAAAAAGGCGAATTAGTTGCTGCACGTTTAGCGGCAGTAGTTGCCGTTTGTGTAGCAGGATATTTTGGAATCAATCCACCAGATTTTGTCGCCGCCACAGTGGCATTAGCTTTTGGTTTGGCCGCAGCATCTTTTTTCCCAGCAATTATTTTAGGAATTTTCAGCAAAAGAATGAATAAAGAAGGAGCGATTGCAGGAATGGTTGTCGGAATTTTATCAATGCTATTTTACATGCTTAAATTTAAGTTTGACTGGTTTGGTGGTGGAACAAAAGAAGAATGGTGGTTTGGAATATCTCCTGAAGGATTCGGTACCGTTGCAATGATCTTAAATTTTGTGGTGTCTTTAGTTATTTCAAGATTTACACCAGCACCACCTGATGAGGTTCAAGAAATAGTAGAAAACATTAGAATACCTAGTGGAGTTGGAGAGGCTACACATTAGTATTTATGAATTTATGGCTTGTAAAGCATCGTAATTAAAAAATTAAAATCGACTGATAATATCATAACACCAGTAGAAAAAAATAACTAATTTAAAATTGAGCTATAAAATCATTAATCGTCATGACGGTGATGTTCCTCAATTATTTGCTTCAATAAACCTTACAAAAGAAAAGTTAGGATGCCAAGCAAAGAGAAGATTAGAAGGTTTGATTTGATCATCTTGGAAATGGGAACAAAATCTTATAAAAGAAAACTAATTTATCTTTAAAATATAAAACCAATATACAACTTTTCTTTATACAACGTTTTATAGTCTGAAAAGAGGAACTTTAATAATTCTCTTCTTTTTGTTTTTTAAAAGTATAAAATTAAGCTCATTTTTATTAAATAAAACATGCTTATAAAATGAAATAATATTAATCATCAATTCTCCAAACCGCTATGAAAGAGAGTAATGAAAAAATAATACATATTCTAGAACACGAATTAGAAGTTTTAGAGTCTGAGACTGAAGATGTACTTCAGACTTTTGAACTATGCATAAAATTGCTAAAAGGAACCCTCAAAAAATTACGAGAAAGCGTAATTTCAAATGGATTCAATTCTAAGCAGGAGGAAATTAATTTCTTTAAAAATACAAAACCAAAGATTTTCTCGAAATTAATTTTTTATATAAAACAGTTTAAAATTAAAAGTAAGTGTCCAAAGGGCTGTTCTTCATCTCAAAAGATTTATTTAAATCAAGAAATAAAATTCTTACAAGATTACTTAACCGAAAATTTTGAATTTTATCTATATTTCAAAAGAAATGATACAGCAATCGATCAGTATTATTTTATAAGTGGTAATTAAAGTTTTAGATTTAATAATCATAATTTTCATTGTTTTATTGAAGAAAAATTTTCTACAAGTCATGATTTCATTGTTGCCAATTTTATGGCATATGATAGGTTAATCGAGTATTTACAACAAGAAATTGAAGAAATTGAAAATAGGAATGGAATGGAGTCAATGATGCAAACCAACCAAATTAATTCAAAATTATTTTGGACAGGTAGCAAAACTAATTTAATAGAACTTATTTATGCTTTACAAAGTAGAGGTACAATAAATAGTGGCACTGCAGATATTAAAGAAATTGCTTTAATGTGTGAGCAGGTATTCAATATAGAATTAGGGAACTACTATCATACCTTTATAGAAATTAGATCTCGAAAGTCAAACCGTACAAAACTTTTAGACAACCTTAAAGAATCTTTAAGTAGATCGTTTGGAACAATCCGATGAATAAATTTCCATAGGTACCACCAACTTGGGAAATTTTAATTATTCAATTCAATCATAAATTATAGGCTAATTTGATGTAGTTGTCTTTTCGCTAAAAGTACAATTACAACTAATATAAGTCATTAAAAATGAGAAGGTAAAACACCTACCTTGGGAATAACTATTGAATAAAGTCTAATAAACAACCACATCTTTGCCAAACGAAAGTCAAATCAATTGAATACCGTCATCTATTTTCTTTAATAAATAATGACGGTTTTCTTAACCAAAAAAATTGCAAAAATTATGGCAGTAAACATTATTACTACAGAAGATTTACACGAATTCAAATTAGAATTACTTGACAGTATCAAAGCCATGGTATCACATCAAGATGGGTATCGAGCAAAAAAATGGCTTAAATCTCCAGAAGTAAGAGACTTCCTAAGTATTTCACCAGGCACATTACAAAATTTACGCATCAATGGTACATTGCCTTACACAAAAATAGGCGGAGTTATTTACTATGACTATGGTGAAATCAATCAAGTATTAGTAGACAATAGAATCCATAATAAATTTTAAAATCGTCACTTCGAGTGATTTTACATGGTAAAATTTTATCGAGAAGTATCACATTCTGTCATTCCTAATTTGATACTGAACCCACTATGAAATGAAAAAAATAAACTATAAAAAACACCTTAACGGTGTATTCCTTCAGTTGTTACACAGGTTTAGCATATATAGATGTAATGAACCTCAACGAAGATAATATTGTAATTGGTATAGATGGTGGTCGTTGGATTATTACTAACAGGCAAAACACACATAATAAAGTAAAAATACCAATTTTGCCCATTGCTGAAGAATTGATAGAAAAATAAGTGATGATATGCTTAATTTGCGGTTAAAAATGATTACAATAGAAAAAATCAATAAAACAAAACATATTCCTTTTTAGTAAAGCAGCCAACTGCCACAAAAGTAAACGTCCGAAGTAATCTATTATTTAAAACGTCATTATAAGTAAAACGAAGCAATCTGTTTATCACTTTCGTTATTACTAGGAATGAGGTACGAATGACGAAGTAACCTGTTGAATAAGATTCCAACGCTTTATTCGAAATAGTGTATTTTTAAATAACTGAAAATCAATGTATTGAACTTTATTTTTAAAAACCTAACCCATAAGGTTAGGTGCTAAAAAGTTCATTTTAGGTAGTTTCAGCGTAGAATTTTTAAAACGCTATTAACCTAAAAATGAAACTATAATGAAACCATCTTGATATTAATACAACGTCATTAACGAGGCACGAGAGAAATAATCTCATAAATATAAAATAGATTGCCACGTCCTACGTCTTCGCAATGACCAAAAAACTTAAAATCAACAAAGGAGACATATACTTCATTAAAAAAACAAATCACAATGAAAAAAATTATGTTCACAGTCGTGTTCCTTATTTCAGGAATCACCTTCGCACAACAAGGTATTAATTACAAAGCCTTAATTAAAGCCGGTTCTGGCAATGTAGTTGCCAACGATTTAATTACCATAGAATTTACAATCTTACAAGGCGCAGCACAAACCAACGTCTATCAAGAAACTCATGCACCAACAACCGATGCCAATGGTATTGTAATTGTAAACATTGGTGATGGCACACCTATTTCAGGTAGCTTTAACGCTATAGATTGGGCTGCCGACGACCATTACCTAAACGTACAGATAAACACAGGTGGCGGACTTACCGATATGGGCACCACACAGTTTATGGCTGTGCCTTATGCTAAACAAGCCGAAACCGCAAGCATAGCCAATAATGTAAACGGGCTGGAAACCCTGGACGAAGGCAATGGCACAGGTTACCGATTGGTAGGTAGAAACCCGAGTTATTTTGGCAACATAGGGCTAGACGCTGTAGATGTAAGCCAAAGCAACACCACAGGCAGCTCTGGTGCTACTGGCGATTATGCCTTTGCTTCGGGACGCCAAGTATTAGCCTCTGGTCGTTACGCTATGGCAAACAATTATGGTAACACAGCCTCTGGAGAGTACGCCACAGCCTTTGGTTATATTACCTCTGCCGAAGCTTATGTTTCTATGGCATTGGGACAACGCAATGTTGGTGGAGGCAACCCAACAGCTTGGGTACAAACCGACCCTTTGCTGGAAGTAGGTAATGGCTTTGGAAGCACCTATAGCAATGCCTTAACCATTTTAAAAAACGGCACCATTACAGCACCAAGCTTTGATATAGCTGAAATTACCGACCCAAAAGCCTTGATTACCAAAGAATATTTAGAAAACACAGCCATAGTTGCCACAGGTTTGGAGGCCATAGACGAAGGTAATGGCATAGGCTGGCGCTTGATTGGGCGAGATCCAGCTTTTTATGATAATATAGGACTCAATGCAGTTGATTTGAGTTTTGATAACTACCAAAGTCAAGGTTCTGGAGCATCAGGAACTTGGTCTTTTGCGAGTGGTCAATTAACTACTGCTTCAAATGAAGCGACTACAGCATTGGGACGCGGTACAACAGCATCAGGAATCGCCTCAATAGCAATGGGAAATGGTACAACCGCATCAGGAAGTTCATCAACAGCAATGGGGTTTATCACAGAAGCAATAGGTTATGCTTCAACAGCAATGGGAAGTGGTACGGAAGCATCAGGAGATTATTCAACTGCAATGGGATCTTCTACAACCGCATCAGGTACTTCTTCAACAGCCATGGGATCTAATACATTAGCTTCTAGTTATGATTCTACAGCCATGGGAAGTATTACAATAGCATCAGGTAGCGCTTCTACAGCAATGGGAGGTAATACAAGAGCATCTGGAGCCATTTCAACAGCAATGGGATATTATACAAAAGCAGAAGCCCAAATATCAACGGCTATGGGAAATTATAACATTGGAGGTGGTGATCCAACATCTTGGATAGCTACAGACCCATTATTTGAAATTGGTAATGGAGGTAGTGATTTTTCACGTTCAAATGCCTTAACCGTACTTAAAAATGGTAATATGGGCATTACCACCAACACACCACAAACCAAGTTGCAGGTTACTGGTGGTACAGATGCCTCTTATACCAGTACGTCTGGGTATATGGTTTTAGGTGATGTCGATGGCGTTAATATGGTTATAGACAATAACGAGATTATGGGCAGAAATAATGGTGTAGCTTCGCCTATATTCTTGCAAAATGATGGAGGCGATGTCTATGCTGGAGGTGCTGTGGTACATAGCAGCGACCGTAGGTTAAAACGCGATATAGAAACCTTGCCTTACGGTCTCATCGAAGTTCTGCAATTGGCACCTAAACAATACTATTGGAAAAACCGTGGTGACCAAAGCCACAAATCATTGGGCTTAATTGCACAAGAAGTACAGCCCATTATTTCAGAATTAGTACATAAGGCTAATGATGAAAATAACACTTTAAGTATTAGTTATACCGAATTGATTCCAGTATTAATAAACGCCATAAAAGAACAGCAGGAGATTATTGACAGCCAAAACAAAACCATTTCCGGACAATCCACAGCTTTACAAAGTCTGTTGGAACGTGTGGAAGATTTGGAAACTAAAACTAATAACATGTATGTCATTACAAGGAACGAGGCACGAGCGAAGCAATCTCATAAATAGAACCACACAAAATGAAATATATAATACTATACATCATAGGGTTATGTAGTGTTTTGACATTACAAGCCCAAACCATCGAAAATTTTTCCATAGACAGTGGAGGCGCAAGCACCACTAACGGAAACATCATAGTGCTCTATACCATAGGCGAAGTAAACGTAGAAGAGCAAAATGCAGGAAACATATTATTGTCCGAAGGATTTATCAGCTCCAACTTTGGAGAAACCTTAAGTATTATCCAAGTGAGTCCTACAGAACACCAAGTGCTGTTATATCCCAATCCAGTAGAAGATGTATTTTATGTTTCAAGCACAGAACCAGTAACACAATTATCACTTTATAATGTCAGAGGAAAACAAATAGCAAAAACCAACCAAACCCAAATGAGGGTTAGCGATTTGGCATCAGGAGTCTATATGGTAAAGATTAGTACAACAACCAGCCATACGGTTAAGCGTTTGTTGGTAAAATAACCGTTATTATGATGAAAGAAAGACCGAAGTAATCAGCTCCTCGTTTTCTCTCATTGTGAGAAGTTAGGCACGAACGACGTGGCAATCTCATCAAAATATGATACAGATTGCTTCGTTGCACTCACAATGACGATACAATAAAGACACAAACATAAATTTACCTTGTGTAAGTAACGAAGTAATCTTTAAGGTTAATAGCAAATCACCTATTTAGATTGCTTCGTTTTTTTTTATCGTTATTGTGAGCGAGTCACGAGCGAAGTAATCTCACGATTGAAACAAAAAGACTGCCACGTTCTTTGTCCTCGCAGTGACGTTAACATCGTCATCACGAACGAGGTACGAGCAAAGTAATCTCATTAATAAAACGTCATTGCGAGCATAGCGAATATTTATTATATTTATTGGATTTAAAATCATAACGATACCCACAATACCTAAACCAATGATCTGTCTGCAATATAAAAATGTTCAAAAAAGCGTTTTACCTTTTCTGTTTTTTTGTTTTACAACTGTTTTGTTTTCCCAAAATAATGAAGAACGTGTATTGCAAGCCTTAAAGGTTTTTGAAACCACAGAGAATCCTAATGATGGTATTAAAAACTTAATGGCATTGCAAGAAATTGTTTCGCAAACATCAGATTCGCTTCAAAAGTATTACTATTTAAATTTAGGCATTGCTTACGGCCAATTAAACCAGGCAGATTCTTCGTTTTACTATTTAAATAAAGCTGAAAAAATTAATAATACCAAACCATCAAACTTTTTATTGGCAATGATTAACAATACAAGGGGCTTGGTCTATATGGGAAAAGCAGATTATGAAGCTTCTGTAAAGGCTTACCAAGAGGTCATGAAACTTGCTGAAGGCAAAAACAACGATAAACTTAACGATGTGTTGAGTAAAACCTACGGTAATTTAGGTGGTGTGTATTTTCAGCTTGGACAAATGGATAAGGCTTTAGAGACCACAAAAAAATGCCTAACATTATCTGAAAGCATTAAAGATACCACAGATATTGCGTTAAACCATTTGCGTTTGGCCATGATTTATAACAATACCAACCAACTGGATGAAGGCATAAATCATTTAACTGAAGCAAGAACATTTTTTAAGAACCTAAATAATACAGCCATGTTAGTGCATGCCGAAAATGGTCTTGGTAAAAATTTTGAAAAGACAGGTGAATTACAAAAAGCATTTAATCATTACAATACAGCTCATACTTTGTCTAAAGATTTGGGACAGCAAGAAGAATATATTTCCACTTTACTTTCTATGGCAAATATTAAATTGGTTCAGCACCAAGTAATTGATGCTCAAGAATATGCAGAGAATGCTAGGGCATATTCTAAAGATAATGGCTTTGCCAATAGCGAGAAAAAGGCGTTTGATTTATTGTATGAAATAGCTTTAAAAGATAATAACATCAAACAAGCTTTAGCGCATAGAAATGCCTATATAAGGTTAAGTGATTCCCTAAATAGTGTTGAAGTGAAAACACGAGTTGCCGATTTGGAAACCAAATATGAAACAACCAAAAAGGAAAAAGAAATACAACAACTAACGTTTGAGAGCCAATTAAAAGATGCCAATTTAGCAGAAGCAAGAAATGCACAAATAGCTCTAGGGGTAGGGGCTTTAGCCGTAATAGTTATTATTTCGTTAATATTTACCTCGCGTCAAAGAAAACTTAAAACCGAACGCGAAGCACAAGCATTACAAGTAGAAGCTTTACAAAAACGCTTTATGGAATTGCATAGCAGTCCAACAGAATTATCTGTAGAGCTAGACATGGAAGATCTTAATAAAAAACTACATACATCGCTTACCGATCGAGAGTTTGAGGCTTTAAAATTATGTGTATCAGGCAAAACCAATACCGATATTTCTAAACACATGTTTGTTTCTGTGAGTACTGTAAAATTTCATCTTCGGAATGCCTACAGTAAATTGGGTGTAATTAATAGAAAAGAAGCCTTTCAGTTTATGCTGAAATCTATTTAACTTCTCCGTCTTTACGATTGGACTTACTATATTAGACTTTACACAAAGTTGAGAGAGTTGTTGTTACATAATTTAACTTTGTATTATGAAAAAACGATACAGAAATTACAGTCTGTCATTTAAATAAAAGGCAATAGAATTAAGCTTTGTCAGAAGCAACGTGAAACAGGTATGTGAAGAATGAGATATTCCATATTCTGTATTACATCGTTGGCGAAAAGAATCAACCACTTATGGTAAGAATAGTTTTCCAGGTCGTGGGAAGGTAAAATTAACAGACGAGCAAAAAGAAATAGTAGCATTAAAGAAACAGTTAAAGGATGTTTCTTTAGAGAATGAGATATTAAAAAAGGCGGTGAGCATCTTTTCCAAGAGCGACAAGTAAAGTTTAGGTTCATAAAACACCATAAATTTAAATTTTCAGTTGAGAGGATTTGTAAAACCTTAGGAGTAAGTAAAAGTGGTTATTATAATTGGTTAAAGTCAGGACCTTCAAAACTTTACACAAAGCCTTTTAGTGCTCCAGCCAATGTGAAAATTACGACAAAGTCTATTCGCTATGGTTGGAAAGAGAGTGATGAGGTAAGTATGGAGCTTAAATCTCTCAATTAATTGTCCACTTTTTTGTTGCAAGTCCACCTTTTTTAGGTGTTAATAATCTATTCAATTCAAAGTATAATGATAACATTCGCATAAACGCTTTTGGTGGTCGTTATTATGAGCCAGCCCCAGAATTTAACTTTTTTGGAGGCTTTCGATTGTTTTACACTCTTTAAATATGATAAACTGAATTGAAATAGTAACCTTTGTCATCTAAAAATTCTATTTAAATTTATAAGTCAAATAAATGCTTAAAGATTACTAATCTTTAAATATTCTTATGCAAAAGCCATATTCCTTTGTAAATTTGCTAAAGAAATATTAGAAGAACATTTTTAATGTAGAACACTAAAACCAATCTATGCCTATTAAGCAAGCATTGCATCTACTTTCAAAAAACATTGAAGGAGAGCTTTTTTTTGACGATTTACATAAAAGCATATATGCAACCGATGCTTCTGTGTATCGTAAAATACCATTAGCTGTTGGTTTTCCAAAGGGTATAGCAGATATTAAAAAGCTAATTCATTTTGCACAAGAGCAAGAAATAACATTAATACCTCGTACAGCAGGAACTTCTTTAGCTGGGCAATGTGTTGGAGACGGAATTGTAGTTGATGTTTCAAAATATTTTACAAAAATTGTTGCCCTAGATAAAAAAAATAAAACAGTAACTGTCCAGCCAGGTGTTATTAGAGATGAACTAAATCTGTTCTTAAAACCATACGGATTATTTTTTGGCCCTGATACATCTACCACTAATCGCTGTATGATTGGTGGTATGGTGGGTAACAACTCTTCTGGTACAACCTCCATTCAGTACGGAGTAACAAGAGATAAAGTGGTTTCATTAGACACTATTTTGTCTGATGGAAGCGAAGTCGCTTTTAAGTCGCTTAAAAAAGAAGAATTTCAAGAAAAAACTATCGGAGATTCACTTGAAAGCAATATATATTCCACTTTGCTTTCAGAACTATCAAAACCTGAAGTTCAAGAAGAAATTGAAAAAGGGTTTCCTAAAAAAAACATCCATAGAAGAAATAGTGGCTATGCTGTTGATGCTCTAATTAATACATCTGCATTTTCAGATTCAGAAAATGACATTAATATAGCAAAACTGCTATGCGGGAGTGAAGGTACCCTAGCTTTTACAACAGAGATAACTATTGAAGTTAATAAATTACCACCTAAAAAAAATATTTTAGTTGCAGTGCATTTCACTACCATTCAAGAGAGTATGGAAGCTGTAGTTGTCGCTATGAAACATAATTTGTATATGTGTGAATTGATGGATAAAACCATCTTAGATTGCACCAAAAATAATAGAGAACAAAATAAGAATCGCTTTTTTGTTGAAGGAGATCCCAAAGCGATTTTAATGCTACAATTGTCTGCAGATACTATTGAAGCTGCCCAAAAGTTAGCCAATGATTTAATATCCGATTTACAAAAGAACAAGTTTGGCTATGCACATCCAAAGCTTTCGGGAGCTGATATAGACAAAGCTTTTTCGTTACGAAAAGCTGGTTTAGGACTCTTAGGAAACATTATTGGCGATGATAAAGCCGTAGCGTGTATTGAAGACACTGCTGTAGAAGTAAAAGATTTGCCAAAATATATTGCAGAATTTAGCCAAATGATGAAGGATTTTGGTCAAGATGCTGTGTATTATGCCCATGCTGGTGCTGGAGAATTACATTTACGACCTATTTTGAATTTAAAAAAAGATACCGATGTAAAACTCTTTAGAGAAATTACTACAAGTGTAGCCGAATTAGTAAAAAAATATGGCGGATCTATGAGTGGTGAACATGGAGATGGTATTGTTAGGTCCGAATATATTCCGATGATGATAGGTAAGAAAAATTATGAACTTATTAAGAATATAAAGTACACTTTCGATCCTAATAACATTTTTAACAAAGGAAAAATTGTAGATGCTTTACCAATGGATCAATCACTTCGTTATAAGGTAGATCGTATAGAGCCAACAGTAAAAACCATTCAAGATTTTTCTGACTCACAAGGTATTATTAGAGCCGCAGAAAAATGTAACGGATCTGGTGATTGCAGAAAATCAGTCAGTGCAGGAGGAACTATGTGTCCGAGTTACAGAGCAACCAAAAATGAGAAAGATACGACGCGTGCTAGAGCCAATGCACTTCGTGAATTTTTGACCAATAGTGACAAAAAAAACAAATTCAATCATAAAGAATTAAAAGAAGTGTTTGATTTGTGTTTGAGCTGTAAAGCTTGTGCTAGTGAATGCCCAAGCAATGTTGATATTGCTGCTTTAAAGGCAGAATTTTTATACCAGTATCAAAAAGAAAATGGCATTTCATTTAGAACTCGAATGTTTGCAGACAATGTTAAGTGGAATAAATTAGGAAGTTTAACGCCTAAACTTACCAACGCCATATTGAACACACCATTTGCTAAAAATGTGATGGGTATTGCTCCAAAACGAAGCATCCCTAATTTAGCAAATGAAACGGTGCTTAAATGGTATAAAAAGAACAAAAGAAGATTTGATTCTAAAACGTATAAAAATGGTAGCTTATATTTATATATAGATGAGTTTACCAATTATTATGATGCCAATGTTGGTATAGATTGTATAGAAGTATTATCAAAGTTAGGATATCATGTAATTGTTTCAGACCATAAAGAAAGCGGCAGAAGTTTTATCTCTAAAGGGCTTTTAGATCAAGCAAAAAAAATAGCCAACTTTAATGTGAATCATTTTAAGAATTTAATATCTAATAATACTCCGCTTGTAGGGATTGAACCATCTGCAATATTAACCTTTAGGGACGAATATATTCGTTTGGCTAATGACAAGGAAGCTGCACGACAAATTTCAAAAAGCACATTTACCATCGAAGAGTTTTTTCAAAAAGAGATTGAGAAAGGAAACATAAAATCTAATCAGTTTAGTGAAGCAGAAAAGACGTTAAAAATTCATGGACATTGTCATCAAAAATCGTTGACAAACATGTCAGCATCTTTTGCAATGCTTAATTTGCCTAAAAACTTTAATGTTACTCTCATTAATTCTGGCTGTTGTGGTATGGCAGGTTCTTTTGGTTACGAAAAAGAACACTATGCTATTAGCATGCAAGTAGGTGAAGATACCCTATTCCCAAAAATTAGAAATACTGATGAATCGGTAGAGATTATTGCATCTGGAACAAGTTGCAGGCATCAAATTTTTGATGGTGCAAAAAGGAAATCAAAACATCCAATTAGTATTTTAAGACTTGCTTTAAGCTAGATACTTATTAAGCCAAGTGTGATATTTCAGAATTATCAATTATAGGGATAAAAGGAAATAATCTTAAATAAATATCAGTTGTCAATTAATCTCTGCCATTCGTTAATAGTTTAATATAATATATTTAAAAATGGAATGGTTTTACTCATCGAATTTAATGCACTTATATTTTTTTCGGTAAAGAGATATTAACAGAATCTTTCTTATTATACTAATCATGACCTTTTAATTCAAAGACTTTATATGTAGTAATAAAATAACTACATAGAATAAATTGAAAATTAGTTTTGTTTTTTATAGTCTGATGGTGTCATACCAAAAAGTTCTTGAAAACTTTTACTAAAATACGTTCGACTACTAAAACCTACCTGATATGCAATTTCTGATATGTTGCCGGAATCTTGCGATAATAAATCTGCTGCGCGATGCAAACGGTAATTCCGAATAAATCGAGTCGCAGATTGATCTGTGATAGCTTTTAATTTTCGATGTACTTGAGATCGACTCATTCCAATTGTTTCGCCTAAATCTTCAACACTAAATTGATCATTATCTATGTTGTTCTCAATAACGTCTTTAATTCTTTGAATAAATTTTTGTTGAACAGATGTTACTTTAACGTCTTTTGAGCTTGAAAAAGATTCGTTTTGGCATTTTTTCTGAATTTTTTTTCGATGATCTATCAAGTTCTTAATTCTTACTTTTAGCTCTTTCTCATCAAATGGTTTTGTTAAATAAGCATCTGCGCCAGTTTGTAAGCCCTCTAATTTATTCTCGTGAGTAGCTTTAGCGGTTAATAATATTATTGGAATATGATCTGTGGATAAATCGGTTTTAAGTTTTTCACATAATTCATAGCCATCCATTTTTGGCATCATTACATCGCTAATAATTAAGTCTGGTATAGCATTTTTTGCCATGTCAAGGCCTTCAAGACCGTTAATTGCTTGTGTGATGTTATAATCTTGATCTAATAAACCAGTAATATAATTTCGTAAATCTGGATTGTCTTCAACAATTAATAAGTCTAGCAAGTTTGAACCATTAGGAGTTAGTTCTAATTTGTCGTCTTTCTTTGAAGTTGTTTGATGTTCAATGTCTACTATTGTGTCTTCTTTAAAAGTATCAACGCCACTTTCCTTAATTAATCTATTATTCTTTAAAAGTAGTTTTTCATTATATGGAATTTTTAAAATGAAAGTTGTTTCAGTTGAACTACTTTTTACATTAATGGTTCCATTGTGTAGTTCTACTAATTCTTTTACTAAAGCCAAGCCTATTCCAGTACCTTCATTCTCGGATGTGTAGTTGTTCTCAACTTGATAAAACCGATCAAAAATATAAGGTAGTTTGTTTTTGGGTATTAGGTTACCTGTATTTGAGACTTCTATGTTTATTTGCGGTTCTATGTTTTTTGAATTTAATTTTTTTACAGATAGCTTAATTTTGCCTCCTTCTGGCGTAAATTTTATGGCATTAGAAATTAAATTGGTGATAATTTTCTGCATTTTATCTTTATCAAAATACAGATCAATTTTTTCGGTAGGAAGAGACTTACTTAAAACCTTTCCATTAAAAAAGACTTTTATTTGCTTGTCTTTTGCTAAAGATTCGTACAGTAATGTTACTTTTTTAGTAAAATATAAGATGTCTGTTTTTAGAATATTAAGTTTTACTTCGCTGTTTTCAAGTTTAGATAAATCAAGTAATTGATTAATAAGTTGCAATAACCGTTGTGCATTTCTTTTAATGGTTTTACTGTCTTGAGTACTGATCTCGTTTTCGTTTTTTGAGATATGTTTATTAGCCAGCCCAGTAATAACAGTAAGGGGTGTTCTAAATTCATGTGATATATTGGTAAAAAAACTTGCTTTAATTTTGTCTAATTCTTGTAATTGGGTTGCTTGATCTTGTAGTTGTATGTTCTGATTGTCCAATAGCACATTTTTATCAGCTAAATCTTTTGTTTTAATTTTTACGCGTTCTATCAGTGTTTTTCGCTCTCTCTTAAGGCGTAATCCTCTCCATTGTACAAATCCAAAAAGAGATGCTAAAAAGCCCGATATATATAAAAAATATGCCCAATTAGTTTTCCACCAAGGAGGCGTAATTATAACAATTATAGATTTTCCAGTATCATTCCATAAGTCATCATTATTAGAGCCTTTTACTTCAAACACATAAGAACCTGGATCAAGATTTGTATACGTTGCACTTCGGTTGGTTGCGTTTGTATAGATCCATTCGTCATTAAACCCTTTCATTCTATATGCATATTGGTTGTTTGGTGAATGAAAATAATCTAAAGCAGCAAATTCAAAAGAGAAGATATTGTCTAAATAAGATATGACAATTGTATCTGTAACGTTTATGTTTTTATGCAGATAAATTTCTCCTGCTTTTGTTATGGAATCTTTTTTAATATTTACTGATTGATTTGAAATTTTAAAATCAGTTATAATAATAGGTGGTTTATATGTATTGATTTTTATACTATCTGGGTGAAATTCTATCAACCCATTTATTCCACCAAAGTACATTTTTCCATTGCTTCCTTTTAATGATGCTTTGGAATAAAACTCATCAATTGGCATCCCATTTCCTTTATTAAAATTTTTAAACGTTTCTGTATTTAAATTAAATTTGGTTAAAAAATTATTAGTTGAAATCCATAAGTTATTACTATTGTCTTCAAGGATAGAATATACTGTGTTTTCTGGCAAACCATCATTTTTAGTGAAATGACGAAAAGTTTCTGTTTTTTCATCAAATACATCTAAGCCAGAATTAGTACCAATCCACAAAGAACCAAAATGATCTTTATAAATATTATTTATGTAATTATTACTTATACTTGTTGTATCTAAAGGATTGTTTTTATATCTAACAAAAGTACTATCCTTATTCATTTTATTTAAGCCATCTATAGTTGCAATCCAAAGAGTTCCAAAAGGGTCTTCATAAACTTTAGTGATGCTATTGCTACTTATACTCGTAGAGTCACTAGGAGCGTATTGGAAAGATGTATATTTATCCTCTTTTTCATCGTAGCGCAATAAACCATTTTCGATTGTCCCTAACCAAATCGTTCCTTTTTTATCTTCTTCAATTGATCGTACTTGACTAACATTATTAAAAAACTGATTATATGATACACTTTGATGTTCAAAAGTATTATTTGACTTGTTTAGTTTATATAAATTTCGATAAGTTCCTATTAGTATGTCTTTATTTTCTCTTTCTAGTAGATCAAAAATGGCTGAAGGATGAGATTCTTGTCCGTCTTTTTTAAATTTTTTATAATGGATAATGTTTCCATTTTTCTCAATTTTATCGACAACTCCCATAAAATTTGTTAACCAAATATCTCCTGTTAAGCTTTCATTTATTGATGTAATGATGCCAGAACTCAAACTGTTATTATTTGTATTGTTTCTATGGTGTATAAAATTTGATGTTTTTTTAGGCTTGTAAATACTAACTCCTCCCAAACCTGTTGCAATCCATAATATATTTGACCTGTCTTCATAAATTGAAAGTACACTTCCATCTCCCAAGCTATTTTTATCTTGTGGTCTATGTTTATAAGTAGTAAATGTACCAGACAATTTATCAAACTTACTTAATCCACTACCCCAAACACTTGTCCATAAATTTCCAAAACCATCTTCTGTGATTCTATAAACTATATTTTTGCTTTCATCTTCATTATCATATATATATGAAGTGAATGTTTTATCTTCTTTATTAAACTTAAATAACCCTCTATAAGTACCAACCCATAAAACCCCTTGTTTATCTTCACAAATTGCATAAACACCAATTGCATCTTTTTCCAAAGGGTTATTGATGTAGGTATTGAATTCCTCTGTACTTCTGTTAAACAAGCTAATACCTTTAAGAGAACCTACCCATAATTGTTCAGAACTATCTTCTAATATTGCATAAATACTATTATTAGGTAAAGAATTTTTATCACTAGGATTACTTTTATAACGAAAAAAGGTTCCTTTTTCTCTATCCATTTTATTCAATCCACCACCTTGTGTGCCAATCCAAAAAACACCATGACTATCTTCATATATTTTGAGAATATGATTGTGACTAATACTTGTTGAATCTGAAGGTTGGTTTTGATAACTAAAAAATGAATCTGTTTCACGATCATATTTATTCAAACCTCCTCTTTCAGTGCCAATCCATAGAATTCCAGTACTATCCTCAAATAAAGTAGTAATCACATCATCACTAATGCCATTTGGTTTTTCACTATCAAAATGATAATTAGTAATTGTATACGCATCATATTTATTTAAACCAGAAGTCCCTGCGAACCACATAAATCCTTGATGGTCTTGCAATATATCTGTAACACTTACAGAGTTAAGTCCTTCTTCTATAGATAGGTGCTCAAAACTCATAGTATTCTTATTATTTTGAGCAAATAAAGAAGTACATATTGATAGTAGTAGTAAAAAAAACACCCTTTTAAAAAGTGCTATATAAAACGGAATAGTATTCGTCAAATCAATAAGTCTTAAATGTTATTAGAAAAACAATTGTAAATAATCTTGGAATAATAAGGCATCGTCTACTTTTTACTTTATAAAAATATAAAAAATAAAATAAAGCATACTTAACAGCAAATTAATTAAAGTATTTATTTACAGGATGTTACGTATAAACAGGTTGTTGATGCAACATGTGTTAAAAATATTGCAACATGTGTTAACACATTACCACTTTAACTCAAAAAAAACATAAAAAATACGTTTTTTTCTAACGCAACAAATCTTAACGTGTTTGCATCATTGGTTATCCTCCTTCTTTTGGATTGGCAATAGATTTGTACTAACAAAATATGTAAACAATAACAACAATAAAACTAGACATTATGAAACATGTAAGATGCATTATAAACAAAATAAAAAAACTCAATCAAGAATTAGATAATAAAAATGGAATGTCTTGGATGGAATATAGAAAGCAATGGTTGTTAGAAAATAACACATGGAGTTGTAAAGAAAATAGAAGTAATTAATATAAAAAATAAAATAATGAAAACAATTATTAAAAATCAGAACAAAGTAAATCAACAAGATTTAGAAACAAGAGTAAAGGATATGTACAAAAAAGTAGCATTACATCCTGAAGTAGAATACCATTTTGAAATGGGTAGAAAATTAGCAGACAGAGTACACTATCCATCAAACACTTTAGATAAAATACCTAGCCAAGCTATTGACTCATTTTCTGGTGTAGGCTATTATTTTGATTTAGCAGAACTACATGAGGGTGAAGCGATAGTTGAGTTAGGGAGTGGTTCTGGCATGGATGCTTTTTTCGCAGCTACTCAAGTAGGCAAAACCGGAGAAGTTATTGGTATCGATATGACAGATGAGCAATTAGAAAAATCATCAAGATTAAGAGATGAAGCTGGTTTTAGTCAAGTTGTATTTCGCAAAAGTTATATCGAAGATCTTCCGGTAATGTCTGGCAGTATTGATGCTGTAATTAGCAATGGTGTTATCAATTTGTCCAGTGAAAAAGCAAAAGTATTTACTGAAGCTGCACGCATTTTAAAAACAGGTGGACGATTAGCGATATCTGATATCGTTACCGAAATACAATTACCAGAAAACATTAGTTGTGATGCTACTTTATGGGCAGCATGTATTGGTGGTGCCATGCAAATTGATGCTTACAAACAAATTATTGAAGACGCAGGTTTAGAGATTGTAAAAGTAAAAGACAATCCTTACGCGTTTATTTCGGATAACGCTATAGGGGCAACCAAACAATTCGGAATTAAGAGTGTTTCAATTCTTGCAATTAAAAAATAGAAATTATGAAAAATTATATCTTAAAAATAGTTTTCAGTTTAGCAATGTTTAGCACATTGACTTACGCGCAAACGACAGAATTAGAAAGCGACATTAAATTAGTAGAAGCAAAAGAATTTAGTTTAAAATCTACAGATGGAGAAACAGTTAGCTTAAGTGATTATAAAGGAAGGTTTGTAGTTATTCATATTGCAACCACTTGGTGTCCATATTGTAATGCTGAAGCTCCATATCTAGAAGAAATTTACAAATCATATCATGATAAGAATGTAGCAGTTTTAATCATCGATGTAAAAGAACCAAAAGAGTTGGTAGAAGAGAGAATCAAAAACAGATTCAATCTGTCGTTTCCTGTTCTTTTAGATACAGATGGTAAAGTAGCCGCAAGTTTTGCACCAGCAGATGTATTACCAGAATTAGCAAGAGATGAGATTATGTTAGCCTCTAATTTCTTAATTGACCCAGAAGGAAAAATTCAATTTATGTCTTTACTAGACACCAAGAATTTTGATGTAAAATTAGTTCACTTAAAAGAACGACTCGATGAATTATTATAGCCTAATACTATGTTTCATGTTTCCATTATTTGGTAACGAAACCAAACAATTTGTTCAGTTAAATGAAGCAGATATTGTCATTAAAAGAGAGAATGGTTACGCAACAATAACACTTCCTTTTGAAGTTTTGTCGGCGTATCATATACAATCAAATTCTGATGCTTCAGATGGTTCAATTCCAACAGAAATATCATTTGTAGAAAATGATAATTATAAAATTGAATATCAAGATTTTTCTTTAAAGAATGATAAAACTATTTTTTTGAATGGTGATAAGCATAAAGTCCTATCTAACCGATTTGAAGTTAAAATCACGTTGAAACTTAACGATAATGTATCAGATTTAAAGTTAGAAGGAGCATTGGATTACCAAGCATGTACAGACAGATTGTGTCTGTTTCCTAGAACACTAAATTTTCAAATTCAATTATAATTTTAAACAATTAATCAAATAAATAATAACAATTAAACACAAACAAAAATGTCAAACACAAAAAAATTAATCGTAACAGTTTCAGTAAGCGCAAAAAATGATGTATCAACAGTAGCCTTTACAGTTGCTAATGCTGCATTATCAAAAGGCATGGAAGTTGGAATTTTTCTATCCTCTGATGGTGTAGAATTAAGTAGAGATGGCGCAACAGAATTTACACACATTCAACCTTTTAAAAAATTAAACGAACTCATTGAAGCTTTTGGAGAAAACGGAGGCGTAATTTGGGCTTGTGCACCATGTTTTAATCATCGTGGATTAAATGCTGATGAAATCGTAAAAGGAACAAAAGTTGTAGGAGCTGGACCAATGTTAGATTGGATGTTAGAAGGCGCTCAAACATTAACGTTCTAAAAGATGAAAGGCCAACACATATATCTTGATTCGCATGCTACAACAGCTGTGGATCAAGATGTACTTTCAACCATGCTTCCATATTTTACAGAGCATTACGGAAACGGAAACCATAAAGCAGGACGAAAAACTGTGACTGCATTAGAAAAAGCACGTTTTCAGGTTTCTAATCTTATTGGCGCACGACCTACAGAAATTGTATTTACTAGTGGTGCAACCGAGGCTATTAATATGGCACTCATTGGTCTTGCTGAAAACAATAAAACTGAAAGAAACCACATTATTACTCAAAAAACAGAACATAAAGCCGTTTTAGAAAATATCGACGTGTTAAAACAAAGGGGTTATAAAGTCTCCATATTGGATGTTGATTCAGTAGGAAGAATTGATTTAAAACAATTAGAAAATCTTATAAATGACAAGACTTTAGTTGTTGCAATCATGTTGGCTAATAATGAAATTGGAACTATTCAACCTATTGAAAAAATCGGAAAACTTTGCAAAACCTTTGGAGCTAAATTTTTCTCTGATATTACACAAGGTGTTGGTTGGCATACAATAGATGTTGATAAAATGAATATTGATTTAGCATCTATGTCATCTCACAAAATATATGGACCAAGAGGTGTTGGCGCATTGTTTATGAGACGTAACGGTGTGAAAGTTAATATCAGTCCGATACTTTTTGGAGGTGGTCAAGAACGAGGTTTCCGACCAGGAACACATAATATTCCTGGTATTATAGGTTTTGGTAAAGCGTGTGAATTGTTTCAAGAAAATCAAAAAGAAATTTATCAGCATATAAAAACCTTAAGAGACCATTTACAGAATAAAATTTTTAATGCTATTGAAGGTGTAAAACTAAATGGCTGTCCAGAAAACAGACATCCAGGAAACTTAAATATTGCTATTCCTAATATTTCTGGTGAAGAGCTTCAGGGAAAATTACCAAATATTATGTTTTCAACAGGTTCTGCTTGTTCAAGTGGCTCTGCAAAACCATCGCATGTAATTTCTGCACTTAAAGTAAAAGATAATATCCTGAAAAATTCCTTTAGAATTGGAATAGGAAAGCATAATACTATGAAGGAAATAAATTATGTAGGTGATAGAATTATAACATTAATTAACAATTTAACTTAAAAGAATACCACTCAATTTTATTAAAAACCAATTAGTCTCAACAATATTAATTCATCGTTGATAAGGAAAATTTTGTGTCTTTTTAGAATCAAAATAGTAACACAAAAAATTAATAATCAGCAAATTAAAATTTATTTATCATGAAAATTAAACTACTTTTTTTTACAGCATTTACTATAATGCTTCAAACAACAATAGCACAAACAATTGCTATTCCAGATGTTAATTTTGAACAAGCCTTAATAGATTTGGGTTTTGATACCAATGGGCTAAACGGAAACATTTTACAGTCTCAAGCAAATGCTGTAAATGCTTTAAATGTTAACGGGAAAAACATTAACAGTTTGCAAGGTATAGAGGGTTTTGTAAATCTAACTACTTTGTATTGTAACAGTAACACATTAACGAGTTTAGATGTAAGTAACAATACGAGTTTAGTTGACTTACAATGTGGAGGCAATCAATTAACATCTCTAATTCTGGGTTCTAATCTCAATAATTTACAAACATTAATATGTAATTCTAACCAACTTACAAGTTTAGATGTCAATAACGCTCCAGCATTAAAATATTTATATTGTTATAATAATCAATTAGCAAGTTTATATTTAAATCATAATAGTCTTTTAAAATATTTATTTTGTGACAATAATAATCTTACAACTATAAGTATTGTAAGTAATACGGCTTTGGAAAGGTTAGATTGTTTTAACAATCAACTAACAACTTTAGATTTAACTAATAATACTATTTTAGAAGAATTAGATTGTTCAAATAACCAAATTACCAATTTAGTAGTAAATAATAATCCTGCTTTAACAAGATTGGTTTGTCACAGTAATCAGATTACAAATCTAGATGTACGTATAAGTACAAACCTTACAAATTTTAGATGTAATAATAACCAACTTACAAATCTAAATGTTAAAAATGGTAATAATACAAACCTTACTGCTTTTAGTGCAATCAACAATCCTAATCTTACTTGTATAGAAGTAGATGATGCAGCATATAGTACTGCAAACTGGACCAATATAGATGCGCAAACTAGTTTTAATGAATCTTGTCCTACTATTGCTATACCTGATGTTAATTTTGAATTAGCATTAATTCAATTAGGTTATGATACAAATGGTCTTACAGGGAATATTTTACAAGGCGAAGCAGAAGCAGTAACAACATTAGATGTAAACAACAAAAGCATTTTTAATTTGCAAGGTATTGAAGGATTTGTGAATTTAATAACGCTTAATTGTTATGGTAATAATCTATCAAATTTAGATATTAGTAATAACCATATATTAGAAGATTTAGACTGTTCAGATAATCAACTAAACACTTTAATAGTTAATAACAATCCTGCTCTAGTTGGTTTAAATTGTAGAAACAACAGCCTAACTGCTTTAAATGTTTCGAGTAGTATTTTATTAGAAAATTTAAATATTTATATAAATAATATTGTAAGCCTAGATTTAAGTGCAAATACAGCATTAACATTTTTACTTGTAGACTCAAATGCATTAGAAGTGCTAGATGTAAAAAACGGAAACAATACCAATGTTTCATTTTTTAGTGCCGCTGGGAATCCAAACCTTACTTGTATTCAAGTAGATAACACAGCATTTAGTACTACAAACTGGACATTTATAGATGCACAAACCAATTTTAGCGGAAACTGTGCTTATCCAAATGTTATTAATATTCCAGATCCAAATTTTGAACAAGCACTTATAGATTTGGGTTATGATACTAATGGATTAACGGGAAACATTTTGCAAGTAGAAGCCGAAGCAGTAATAATTTTAGCAATTGCAAATAAAAACATTAGCAGTTTGCAAGGTATAGAGGGCTTTGTTAATCTTGAAAGTTTAAACTGTGAAGCTAATAACTTATCTAGTATGAATATTACCAACCTAAATACTTTAAAAAGCTTAGGATGTCATAATAATAATATAGTCACTCTAGATGTAAGTCAAAACACAAATTTAGAATCTTTTAATTGCTCTACTAATCCTTTAACAAGTTTAGATTTAGATAATAATACAGCATTAGAAGTGCTAGTATGTAATGATACTCAATTGACGAGTTTAGATTTAACACTAAACCCGAATTTAACATACTTACTTACATCATCTAATGAGCTCACAAGTCTTAATATTAAAAATGGTAACAACACCAATATTTCATACCTTAATACTTTAAACAATCCCAACCTTACATGTATTACGGCAGATGCTATTTTACCATCTTGGTTTAATGATTATATAGATGGGCAAACTAGTTTTAGTGAAGACTGTAATCAAGTCATTCTTATTCCAGATTCAAACTTTGAACAAGCCTTATTAGATTTAGGCTATGACACCAATGGATTAACAGGCGATATTTTAAAACATGAAGCTGAAGCAGTAACAAGTTTAGATGTTCATAGTAAGAACATAGCTAATTTACAAGGTATCGAAGGGTTTATTAATTTAGAAGAACTTGAGATTAGAAATAATAATATTGAAACTATAGATCTAAGTAACAACACGTTATTAGTAGATTTTTTTGGTGAAAACAATAATTTAATAGCACTAGATTTAAGCAGCAATTTAGCTTTAAAAAATGTAGATGCTAGTATTAATAACTTATCTAGTATAGATGTAAGTACAAATGGTGCTTTAGAAAATTTATTTATTACTGAAAATCAATTTACAAGTCTAAATGTAAGTAATGCTATTAATTTACAAGTTTTGCTTTGTAGTGGTAATCAATTGACGAGTTTAGATGTAAGTAATAATAGTAACTTAATAGCCTTGGGTTGTAATGATAACCAATTGACGAGTTTAGATGTAAGTAATAATAGCAACTTACAAGGCTTGGGTTGTGGTGATAACCAACTTACAAGTCTTAATCTTAAAAACGGAAACAATGCAAACTTTTTAGAATTCTCGGCAATAAACAACCCTAATCTTACCTGCATTGAAGTGGATGATGCTGTATTCAGTACAGCAAATTGGACATTTATAGATGCGCATACTTCATTTAGCGAAGACTGTGCAGCAACATTAGGCTTAGAAGAAAACACTTTATTAGACACTGTGAGTTTATATCCAAATCCATCTTCAGGTGTGTTTTATATAAAAGGACTTCAAGAAACGTCACAAATTAAAATCTACGACATTAATGGTAGAACTATTTTAACAACATCTATTACTAATAATCAATCTGTAGATGCAAGCAATCTTCCAAAAGGAATGTATTTGGTAAGCATATCTAACCCTAAAGGTCAAATAACTAAAAAGTTAATTATTAAGTAGTGATCTGTGTTTAGTGAAATTGTCATTAAACATAGAATTGATTAGTAGATGTGAAAACCATCATGAAGATGATGGTTTTCTTTTTAAAACATAAAAAAAACATAAAATGATAGAAACAAAACAATTAATACTAAGACCTTTAACTTATGAACAATTAAAAAAATATGTGAAATGTGATAATTCGTTGGAAAAAGAATTGAATCTGAATGAAAGTTCAAGGATCATTTCTAAAGAATTAAAAGAAGCGTTTGAACAGACAATCCTTCCAAATGTAGCAGATAAGAGTAAAAATTATTTGTATTCAACGCTTTGGACTGCAATTTTAAAAACTGAAAACAAAATGGTTGGTGATTTATGTATTGTTGGAGAACCAAACGCAGACGGAGAAATAGAAATTGGTTATGGAACTTATGATGAATTTCAAGGTAAAGGATATATGACAGAAATTGTAAGCGGAATAATAGCATGGTCTAAAACACAACCTGAAGTAAAAGCAGTTATTGCTTCAACAAATAAAACCAATACTGCTTCTTTTAAAGTGCTTGAAAAAAATAAATTTATTAAAAACGGTGATACCGAGAATTTATTTAATTGGAAGTTAGAAATTGATTAATAAAAAATGACTAAACTACTAATTGTTAAAACTAAAGAATTTGATATTTCTGAAATTATATCAATGGAAATGGATATTGAAAATTCACAATTCATTTTTCCAAACTCAAAAGAAGAACATTTGTATCTAATAAAGGATGACAATATTGAACATTTACTTTTAAAATCAGAAGAAAATGAGATTATTGGTTTTGCAATACTTGCAGGATTAAAAAACAGAAACGGAGATATTGAATTTCGTAGAATTGTTATAAAACATAAAGACAAAGGTTTTGGTAGAGTAGCAATTAAAAGTATAAAAGAGTATAGTTTTATAAAACTAAATTGTCATCGATTATGGTTAGATGTCTTAAAATCCAATAAAAGAGCCGTTTACTTATATAAATCTGAAGGTTTTAAAAAGGAAGGAGCTTTAAGTAAGTTTGCTTTAACAGAAAAGAAAAATGCATCATTATTAATATATTCAATGTTAAAAAGTGCATATAAAGATGAATGAGATTATAAATTAAATATATAATACTATAAGTACTGTTAATAACTTCTCTGTAAGTAATTCGTCAAAAAACCTACTTTTGTTATTCAATAAATAAAGAATAGTATGTCAGAAGAAATAGAAAAAGTAAAGTGTTTAATTATAGGTTCTGGACCTGCTGGTTATACTGCGGCGATTTATGCAGCAAGAGCCAATATGAGCCCAGTTTTATATCAAGGAATTCAACCAGGAGGACAATTAACAACGACTAATGAAGTTGAAAATTTCCCAGGCTATCCTGATGGCGTTACTGGTCCTGAAATGATGATAGAATTACAAAAACAGGCAGAACGTTTCGAAACAGATGTACGTGACGGTTGGATTACTAAAGTAGATTTTTCAGGCGATGTTCATAAAGTTTGGGTAAACGATGTTAAAGAAATTCACTGTGAAACAGTTATTATTTCTACCGGAGCTTCTGCTAAATATCTGGGTTTAGAATCTGAACAAAAATATTTAAAACTTGGTGGAGGTGTTTCTGCTTGTGCTGTATGTGATGGTTTCTTTTATAGAGGCCATGAGGTTGTTTTGGTTGGGGCAGGAGATTCTGCTTGCGAAGAAGCACATTACTTATCAAAACTTTGTAAAAAGGTAACGATGTTAGTGCGTAGAGACCAGTTTAGAGCATCTCAAATTATGCAAACACGTGTAAAAAACACAGAAAATATTGAGATTTTATTCAATACTGAAACCGATGAGGTTTTGGGCGACGGACAAGTAGTCACTGGAGTTCGTGTGTTTAATAATCAAACAGATGTAAAACACGATATTCCTGCTACAGGATTTTTTGTTGCTATTGGCCACAAACCAAATACAGATATTTTTAAAGACTTTTTAGATTTAGACGAAACGGGATACATTATTAATGTTCCTGGAACGTCTAAAACGAATGTAGAAGGTGTATTTGTTTCTGGTGATGCGGCAGATCATGTGTATAGACAAGCAGTAACTGCTGCGGGAACAGGTTGTATGGCTGCTTTAGATGCAGAACGTTGGTTGGCTGCAAAAGATTCAACTTTTGAAGTGTCTACTTCAAACTATAATTAATTTTTATTAATTTCTATATAAAATAAAACCTCAATAACGAGGCTTTTAAATTACGTATGAAAAATAATACAGTCATTATATTAGGAAGTTCAAGATCTGATGGAAATACCAGAAAGATTGTAGACACATTAGTATCTTTAAAAACTGATATTGATATTCTGGATTTAAATAACTATAACATTGGATATTACGACTATAGTTTTGATAATAAAAATGATGATTTTTTCGAGTTTTATAAAAAGGTCATTACATACGATACAATAATTTTTGCAACGCCAGTTTATTGGTATTCCATGAGTGCACAGCTTAAAACATTTTTTGATAGAATATCAGATGTTTTACATGGTGATAAAAAAGACTTTGGTAGAAAACTACGTGGTAAAAATATGGCAGTAATTAGCTGCTCTTCTGATGCAACAAGAATCAAAAAATTTACAAGACCATTTAAAGAGATTTCAAAGTATCTAGGGTTGAACTATAAAGGCTATTTGCATGCTTGGGTAGAAGGAGATAACACAATACATAAAGATCTTCAAAAAGAGATTAAATTATTTATAGAAAAATTATAAAAAATAGCCGAAGCATTTGCTTCGGCTGTTTTTGGTTGATTAATTTGATTGATTTTTGATTGATGTTAAAGTTTTCTAATGCTACCAGAAACATTATCGCTTTTATCTACTTTTTCTGGGTTTCCGTAGTATTTTATATCGCCACCACTTGTTGCTTTAGCAGTTAGTTGTTTTGATGTGTTTATTGTAATATCTGCACCACTTGTAGCTTTTGCATGACTAGTTTGAGCTTTTAATTCTCTTGCCTTAATATCGCTACCGCTTGTGGCTTCTGCAAAAAGTTTTTCGGTTTTCCCAGATAGACGTAAGTCACTACCACTGGTAGACTTACAATCTAGTGTATTTGTGTCTACTTCTAACTCCATATCACTTCCGCTTGTAGTTTTTAATTCTAAATGGTCTGCTGTAATAGTGTTTGTTGAATACACATCACTACCGCTGGTTGATGATATCTTTGAGATGTCTTTAAAACTCACCATGACTTTTTGGGATTTAGACCAGCCAATATTTTCGGATGTGTGAATTTTTAAAACGCCATCTACAACTTCGGTTAATATAAGGTCGTGTAAATTTTCATCTGCCTCGACCGAAATGCTTACTTCGTTGCTTTGTGTTAAATATACATCTAAACCTTCTGTAGCTTTTATAGCTGTAAACGATTCGTTAATAGTTCTGTCTTCTGTTAGTATATTACCATTTCCTTTTACACCTGGATTAAAATTCATGTCGAAATTGCATGAAAATAAAGTTAAGCTTAATAATGTGGCTACGATAAACTTTGTTAGTGTTGTCATAATTTTGTTTTTTGATGATTGATTATTGTTTTTCAAATGTCTTTTAAAAAAGACACGTATTCTATTTTAAATTTCTGAACTGTTCTTTTTTAATGATGAATTGTTAATTGTCTTTAGATTGTATATCAATACCATCCGAATCTATCGTAACCGTAACATCATCATCTTCACCAGAAACACCATTTTCGTCAATAATAATATTTAGGTCTTCATCTTTAATTTCTAGTCCTTCATCACTAATTTTAAGTGTAGATTCATTATCATGCACGTCTATATTAACTTTATAGTTTTCGTCTTCGGCGCAGTCTAAACAAATGACATCGTCTTCAATTATTTTTAAATAATGTTCTTCCATACCATTGTCTAAAATATCGTTATAATAGCTTCTGTTTCTATGAAAATGATACGTATTCTCATCAGCATAAATAACGCTCCCTTCTGGTAGGTACAACGTTATTGTCACTTCTTGATCTCTAAACTTATTTTTAAAATCTGTCAATAAATAATTATCTAGTGACAATTCATTATTACTAAAAGAATAATGATAATCAATATTACTAGCTGTGTCTCTAGCATCTTGATAACTTCTTCCTTGAGCATTTTTTTCTATTGAGATTGTTGAAACAGAATCTTTGGTTGATTTAACAATTAATCGTACATCTGATGAATATATTTTTTTAATATCATTTTCATCAAAAACAATTTTAAAATCTCCATTATTATGTCTGCTACTAGGTTTTGTATATCTGTCATTAAAAGACATTGCAATTTCTAAAGTATCTCCGCTTTTAATATTGAGTTCGGTTTTCTCGATAACACTTTCGTTTAATGCATGCTCTGTAGCTTCTTTAATACCAAATACAGCTAAAGTTAAAAGAGATACTAGCCAAACACCAAGTAAAGAGAATTTCGCAACATTACCTATAGATTTTAAATTGGTGACTAGAATTTTTAATCCTAAATAAAAGATGATAAAGAATGGAATTCCAACTGCAAAAAAGATTAATAATGCAATTAACCAAATAGGCATTCCTGTTGTATTGGCTACTTGTGCATAATCCATCCACCAAGGGCTAAAGAAAGACGATGTGCCTACAGAAAATAAACTAATAAATAGACCTATTAATGCTGATGCTCCAGTTATAATTAAAATAACACCTATGAATTTTGCTATTATTTTAAAGAAAAACATAATAATATTTCCAAGGGCGTCGAAAAATGAGCGTGATGATGTTTTTATTTTATCGCCAGCTTTGTTGTAATCTTGGTTTTTTACACGATCTGCAACATCTTCTATACTGTCTTTAACATTACCAAACCCTTCTTTTACTTTTTGTTCTATATTAGTAATGTTAACAGGCTTTCCCGACATGGATAATTTTTCTGCTGTTGTCTGTGCAGCGGGCATAAGAATCCATAATAAGATATATACAAAGAATCCTGTACCAAATCCGAACATTAAAATTATCCAAGCCAATCGAATCCATAAAGGATCGATATCAAAATAATGAGCTAACCCTGAAGAAACACCACCTATATATGCATTTTCGGTATCTCTGTATAGTTTTCTAGAAGACGAACTTGTAGCTCTCGGTTGAGGCTCATCCTCAAAGATTTCTTCATCTACAAGATAATCTTCTGGTTGCCCCATAATATTAATTACTTCTTCTACTTCATTAATAGAAATAACCTGTTTTTCGGTTTTCATTCGTTCAGTGAACAACTCCGAAATACGAGCTTCTATATCAGAAATTATTTCAGAGCGACCTTGTGGGTCTGTGAATGAACGTTTTATAGCCTCAAGGTAGCGTTGTAATTTTGCGTATGCATTTTCATCGATATGAAAAAATATACCTGCTAAATTTATGTTGACTGTTTTATTCATTTTTTTGTTGTTTTATCTCTTGTTACTAGGTTAACTGCATTTTGTAAATCGCTCCAAGTGCCATTTAATTCGTTTAAAAATAGTTTACCAGTTTCGGTTAAACCATAATATTTTCTTGGAGGTCCTGATGTTGATTCTTCCCAACGATAGTTAAGAAGTCCAGCGTTTTTTAAGCGTGTTAGCAAAGGGTAAATAGTGCCTTCTACCACTAACAACTTGGCTTGTTTTAAGGTGTCTAGAATCTCTGCCACATAGGCATCATCGTCTTTTAATATCGACAAAATGCAGTACTCTAACACGCCTTTACGCATTTGTGCTTTTGTGTTTTCTATTTTCATGTGTTCATGTTTGTTAATCTTCTATTTTGCACATGTAATCTATTTGATTTCATGAGATATAGAATTTAAATTCGTTAAAACTGTTCGTTTTTTGATTGATGATTGATTCACTGATTGATGATTATTTTAAAAAATTGATTGTTATAGGGTATTTATACGGTTCTCCTTGGTTCGCTTTAGTTGTTGCTATTATGACGAATATAATTTCGAAAATAAAAGCTACTGCTGCAAGTATTACTGCAAGCACTGTAAATAATACGACATTAAAGCCATCACGATGTGAGATATTAAAATCAAAATCATAGGCATGCCAAAATTCAGGAAAACTAACCGAGTTTAATACACCAAAAAGAAATAACGGAATCGTTAAGCAAACAATAAAAATGGTGTAAATTAATACACTTAGTTGAAAGTTAATAGCTTGCTTGCCATGTGTATCTACAAAATCTGATTTATCTTTATTAGTCATCCAAAGTATGATTGGAAGAATAAAATTTCCTAATGGAATAAAGAACTTTGTAAGTGTCGATAAATGAATTATCGCGGCCAAATTTTTATGATGTGTTGTTAACATAATTGAAACGTATAGTATTCTCTAATGCAAATATATGTTTTAAAGAAGGTATTATGCAATACAAAGTACTATAATTAACAAAATTTTAACATTATTCAATGTTGAAAATAATCTATATCTTTGATAAAAACTAATAGTAATAATGAGCATAACACCTAGTAAACTCAACTCTTTTCTAATGTTTAAACTCCCAGCAGCTTATCTTTGTGGTGTTAGAGTAAAACAGTTAGATAAAAACAAATGTATTGTTTCTGTAAAGCATAGATGGATAAATCAAAATCCGTTTAAATCGATGTTTTGGGCTGTGCAAGGTATGGCAGCAGAGCTAACTACTGGAGCATTGATGATGAATAAGATAAAAGATAGTGGTAAAAAAATTTCGATGTTGGTAGCAAATAATAATGCTTCATTTACAAAAAAAGCAACAGGGAGAATTACTTTCGAATTTAATGAAGGCCACCTAATAGATAAAGCAATTGAGAAAACTATCGAAACTGGAGAAGGACAAACGCTGTGGTTAAAATCTAATGGTATTAACGAAGAAGGTATCCAGGTATCTAGTTTTGATTTTGAATGGACTATAAAAGTTAAAAATTGAAATTTTTATGTAACAATTCTCTAAACAAATCAACATATAAACGAATCAACACTTAAACAATTTTATGACAGCACACGAAATAGATTACAGAATCTACGGCGAAGAAATGCAATATGTAGAAATTGAACTGGATCCTCAAGAAGGCGTTATTGCTGAATCAGGAAGTTTTATGATGATGGACGACGGCATAAAAATGGATACTATATTTGGCGATGGATCAAAAAAGGATACAGGTTTTTTAGGTAAAATACTCGGCGCAGGAAAGCGTATACTAACTGGTGAAAGTTTATTTATGACAGCTTTTTATAATGATTTAGCTGGGAAAAGAAACGTCTCATTTGCATCGCCTTATCCAGGGAAAATTGTGCCAATAGACCTCACAGAGTATGACGGGAAGTTTATTTGCCAAAAAGATGCTTTTTTATGCGCAGCAAAAGGCGTGAGTATTGGTATTGAGTTTTCAAAAAAATTAGGAAGAGGACTTTTTGGAGGTGAAGGATTTATTATGCAAAAACTAGAAGGAGATGGTATGGCATTTGTTCATGCTGGCGGAACTTTGGCAAAAAAAACATTGAAAGCAGGAGAAGTTTTAAGAGTAGACACTGGTTGTATAGTTGGTTTTACAAAAGATGTACATTATGATATAGAATTTGTTGGAGGTATAAAGAACACTGTTTTTGGTGGCGAAGGATTATTCTTTGCAAAACTACATGGGCCAGGAAATGTATATATACAATCGTTGCCTTTTAGTAGATTGGCTGGTCGTGTTTTGGCAAGTGCACCAAGAAGTGGAGGAAAAAGTAAAGGTGAAGGTAGTGTTCTTGGTGGTTTAGGCGATCTTCTCGATGGAGATAATAGATTTTAAAATCTATTATTAACATATAATTATTTACTCTTAGTAAATTCTTTAGATAATTTTTAATATATTTATATTCAATAATTAAAACAATTGCCTATAAAGGACTTCTACATTTAGTAAATTTTAATTCAAACCCTAATAACTATATAGTATGTCAAGAGCAATGTTTGAATACACCAAAACGGTTCTTAAAAAAGTAAGTTTTGATGCATCATTGTTTTGTAAAGAAGTTCAAAAGGCTGTAAAACGCTTGTTACCTTACGAGATAGAGGAACTTAAAATCTTCATTGATTCTTTAATTTTACAAAACCCAGAGTTAGATAAATGTTTAATCTATTTAAAAGCATAAAAAAAAGACCTTTGAAATTTCAGAGGTCTTTTTTTTTGACTACTTAATTGTCTTTCTTTATTTAATTAAAGTATTTTTGCACAAATTATAAGTGCTGAAAAATCTTTTTGTTTGCATATTATTACTTTCATTTGCTTTAAGGCCTTTTTTCTTCGTTGGGCAAGTTATTTATTATCAACTAAATATAGATTATATCATAGAGACTTACTGTATTAATACTGATAAGCCAGAACTTAAATGTAATGGTAAATGCCATTTATCTAAACAGCTTAAGCTTACTGCAAATGAAAAAAGTAAAGATAATTCTAATACCAATACGATTTTTGAAGCATTTTATCCGTTATACTTTCAAAATATTACTGTTAAACTTTCAGAGCAATCTGAAATCATAATTTCTACTACTAATAATTGGAATTTAAAGCAATTTAAAGATTCTGGTTTTATTGAAAGTACGTTTCGTCCTCCCGATTTTCTTTCCTAAATACAGATGGCTTTTTAGCTAAAATTTTTATTAACAATCATTTATTAAAAAAAGATGAAACAAATATTATATGCCTTTTTCTTATTGGCATGCACAGCCTTAATGGCACAAAATGAAGAAAACGAAGCTCAAAAATGGTTAGGTAATAGACCAGATGGACATGCACCTATTTCTGTAATGGGAGATCACACGCACGGAAAAGGTGAATTTATGGTCTCTTATAGGTTTATGAGTATGAATATGGAAGATTTAAAACGGGGAAGAGATGATGAAGCATTTGAAAATGTTCTAATACCCAATGGTGGAAATTATATGGTTACACCAACAGATATGCCTATGCAAATGCATATGTTTGGTGTAATGTATGCTCCTAGTAACAAAATAACGCTAGTAACGATGATGAATATTCTTTCTATGGAAATGACTCACCTTACGGGAATGGGAGGAAGTTTTAAAACTGAATCTTCAGGAATTGGTGATACCAAACTTGGTATGATTTATAGGTTTTTCAATAAAAACAGTAATCAATTACATGGGCAAGTTGGACTCTCGTTACCTACTGGATCTATAGATAATAAAGATGTCACACCAGCTTCAAATGGCAATGATGTTATTTTACCGTACCCTATGCAAATTGGTAGTGGAACGTTTGATCCAGAATTAGCCTTAACATATTTATTACAAGGCGATAACTGGTCTTTTGGTTCGCAGCTTAAAAGTGTTTTTAGATTTGGTGAAAATAGTAACGACTATAAGTTAGGAAACAGGTACAATTTAAATAATTGGTTTGCTATTAAAGCCGCAAACTGGTTAAGCATTTCGGCAAGAGTTGAAGGAGCAATTGTTGGAGAGATTTCTGGCGCGAATCCAGATTTAAATCCTATGATGGTCACTACTGCAGATACTAATAATTCGGGAGGAACATTTATTAATTCTGGTTTTGGGTTTAATTTATATGTGCCTAACGGAAGTTTAAAAAACCTGCGATTTGGTTTTGAGTTTGCAACACCATTATTTCAAGATGTAAATGGTGTTCAATTAAAAACAAAAGAATCAATTACTTTAGGGTTACAATATGCCTTCTGAAATTGATTCAATTTTTAAAAAGCGGTATTTAGTATTCGGAATACCGCTTTTTATTTTGGTAAAGGGCTGATTATATTAACATTCTGAAAAGCTATTGCGCCACGAATAATACCAGAAATAACATCATGCAATGCATCTATTATTTGCATTTTAAGTTCGCTTTTATGATAAATAACACTAACTTCTCTAGCAGGCGTTGGTTCATTAAAATGGTGGAGATTTGTTTTTTTGGATTCATTTATATTCAAAGTATGTAAATAGGGAAGTAGTGTCATACCTAAACCTTCATTAGAAAGGTTAATAAGTGTTTCAATGCTACCGCTTTCAAGTTGAAAATTATCATCTATATGATCCTTAAAAACTTTACATAAATTTATAACACCTTCTCGAAAACAGTGACCATCTTCGAGTAACAGCATATCGCTTAAATCAAGGTCTGTTACATCTATATTTTTCTTTTCATGAAGCCTATGGTTATTAGGAATATAGCCAACAAAAGGTTCGTAAAATAAAACACGTTCTTTTATAAACTCATTCTCAAGTGGTGTTGCTAATATTGCTGCATCTAAATGACCTTCTATTATTTTCGAAATGATGTCCTCTGTATTTAATTCTTCAATTTTAAGTTTTATTTTTGGGTATCTTTTTATAAATGTTTTTAAAAACATAGGCAATAAGGTAGGCATAACAGTTGGAATAATACCTAGTTTAAATTCGCCACCAATAAACCCTTTTTGTTGGTCTACAATATCTTTAATTCTATACGATTCGTTAACAATGTTTTTGGCCTGATTTACTATTTTTTTTCCAACATCTGTTAATTCAATAGGTTTCTTGCTTCTATCAAAAATTTGCACGTCTAACTCGTCTTCTAATTTTTGAATTTGCATGCTTAATGTTGGTTGTGTAACAAAGCATTTTTTAGCAGCCTTTGTAAAATTTTGATTTTCGGCTACTGCCAAAACATAGTATAGTTGTGTAATTGTCATATGTATCAATTTAGACTATAAAAATATAAAAACTATCGATAAAACTTATAGAAACTACTGTTAATTATAAATTAAATTTGTAGTATAAAATATAACAATATGACACTTAACAGTTTAGGATTAGACACGAAAAAAGCTAAAGCATTAGCAAATGATTTAAATGTATTACTGGCAAACTTTCAGATATATTATCAGAATTTAAGAGGAATACATTGGAATATTAAAGGGAAACGTTTTTTTGACCTTCATGTAAAATTTGAAGAATTATATACTGATGCAAATATAAAGGTTGATGAAATAGCCGAAAGAATATTGACTTTAGGAGAAACGCCATTACATACTTTTGAAGATTATTCAGTAAATGCAAAAGTACCAATTGGTAAAAATGTTAGTATTGATGATGAGGCAGTGCGGTTAATTGTAAAGTCATTATCCGAATTGCTTAAAATTGAACGGGGTTTACTTAAAAAGGCTGGTAATGCTAACGATGAAGGTACAAACTCTATGATGAGTGATTTTATTACGGAGCAAGAAAAAACGATATGGATGATGAAAGCTTGGTTAGATGAAATCGTTTAATTGTATTTTTTAATTCAAATTTAGTTTAGATTTGTACCATGTTTTATTTAGTAGATATTCTTGGTACAATGGCGTTTGCCGTTTCTGGAGTTCTTGTAGCAATGAACAAAAGGATGGATATATTCGGCATCCTTATTATTGCTTTTGTTACTGCGGTTGGAGGAGGTACGCTGCGTGATATCCTTATTGGGCAAGTTCCAGTAAGCTGGATGCAAGATATGACTTATACTTACGTTATTATTGGCTCTTCTGTTTTTGCCGTGATACTAAAAAACAAAATAAATTACTTAAGAACCTCACTTTTTTTATTTGATACAATTGGTATTGGGTTATATACTATAGTAGGTGTAGAAAAAGGAATTGTTGCAGGTTTAAATCCAATTATTTGTATTGCTCTTGGTACTATCACAGCTTGTTTTGGAGGTGTTATTCGAGATATACTTTGCAACGAAATCCCTGTTATATTTAGAAAAGAAATATATGCAACTGCATGTATATTTGGAGGAGGTGCATATTTTTTTCTGAAATATTTACCATTAAACGAAAGCGTCATATTTATATTAGCTGGAGGAATTGTTATTGCTATTCGATTAATTGCTGTAAAATTTAAAATCTCGCTCCCGAATATTTATAAACATTAATCGATAACTTCAACTTTTTGAATATAAATATTGTGCAAAGGCCATTCTGAACCATCGGTTTCTTGTCTAGCAATTTCGTCTACTACGTTCATGCCTTTTATCACTTTCCCGAAAATGGTAAAATCACCATCTAGGTGTTTAGAAGTTTTTTGCACAATAAAAAATTGGTATGGCGAAGCTAATTTATGAGGGTTTTCGATATCACTACTTGGCATCGAAATAACACCACGATCGTGTGTAAAGCCTCTTTTTGTGTCTGTAGGTAATAAGTACTTACCAATATTTGTTCTACGTTTTGTCATTTTACTTTCATCGCTACTACCACCTTGAATGATAAAGTTGTTTACAATGCGATAAAACTGTGTGCCATCAAAATATTTTTGTTTTGTTAAGAAAATGAAATTTGCACGATGAAACTTTGTTTCGTTAAATAATAAAATATCTATTTCTCCAAATTTGGTCGTTATTCTTACTTTGTTTTCTTTATTTTTCTTTTCATATTCTAAAAAGAAATTCATAGCATTTTTATCTGTTAATTTAGGAAACTCTCGTTCTACTAATTTGCTTTTCTTTTTCTCGTCAGCTTCTTTTTTCTTTTGTTCTTGTTGGGTTTGGACTGCTGTACTTTTCTTTTTAGATTGTGTATCTTCACAGTTAAATACTAGTAAAAACAGGCAAAAAAATAAAATAATTCGCATATATGAATTTTGATGAGTTTCTTAAATCGTTTTCAAAAATAGAAAATATCCCGTTACCAGCAGAAACATCTCAATTTAAAATGGTTCCTCCATTTAGGCAAGAGTTGTTAAAAAAGCATATTTCTGAAATGAAAAATGCCAAAAAAGCGGGAGTTTTGGCGTTATTTTATCCTAATAAATTAAATGAAACTACCTTGGTATTAATTTTAAGGAAGACATATAAAGGTGTACATTCTGCCCAAATTGGTTTCCCAGGAGGAAAATTAGAAGAAGAAGATACGTCTCTCGAAGCGGCTGCTATTAGAGAAACTTATGAAGAAGTTGGTGTGCCAATAAATGATATTGAGGTTTTTCGTGAATTAACAGAAGTTTATATTCCGCCTAGCAATTTTTATGTACAACCATTTATAGGAATTTGTAGAGTAACGCCGAATTTTATAAGACAGGAATCAGAAGTTGAAGACATATTAGAAGTGCCATTAACACAATTTTTAATGCAAAAAAGTGTTGTAAAAAAACCCGTATCTACATCATATAATGTTGAGGTTGAGGTGCCTGCATTTAAACTCAATGGACATATAGTTTGGGGAGCTACGGCAATGATGTTAAGCGAAATAAAAGACTTACTACATAAAGTATTAGAATAATTCAGTTTTTTTATCTTTATTGCTTAATTAATAGCAAAACCATATATGGGTTTATTTAAAAAAAATCCTTTCGGACATATTCTTTTCTTAAAAAAATGGCTTATACGGATTCTAGGTGTCATGACGCATAGACGATTTAGAGGCTTTAATGAGTTGCAAATAGAAGGCTCCGAACTTATTCCAGATTTACCAGATACTAAAGTTTTATTTATATCTAATCACCAAACATATTTTGCCGATGTGGTAGGTATGTTTCATGTTTTTAATGCTAGTTTAAGTGGTCGTGTAGATTCTATAAAAAATGTTGGTTATCTGTGGAACCCTAAACTAAATATTTATTATGTAGCTGCAAAAGAAACGATGAAATCTGGGTTGCTACCAAAAATTTTAGCTTATGTAGGTTCGGTGAGTATTGAGCGCACATGGAGATCTGAAGGGCAAAATGTAAATCGTCAAGTTAAAATGAGTGATATCTCTAATATAGGAAAAGCTTTGGACGATGGTTGGGTTATTACATTTCCGCAAGGCACGACAACACCTTTTAAGCCTATAAGAAAAGGGACAGCACATATTATTAAACGTTACAAGCCAATTGTTGTTCCTATTGTTATTGATGGCTTTAGGCGTTCTTTTGATAAAAAGGGATTACGTATAAAAAAGAAAAATATTTTTCAATCTTTTGAAATTAAAAAACCTTTAGATATTGATTATGAAAAAGAATCTATTGATGATATTGTCGAAAAAATAGAATATGCTATTGAGCAACATCCTTCATTTTTAAAAGTAATTTCGCAAAAAGACCTCCTCGCTAAAGAGGAATTAAATAAGAAAAGAGAGTGGTAGTCTATACTTCTAATCGCTTAAGCTCTTTATAATTTTTATTCAATCTTTTTAATAGGATTCCGTAAACTAACCAATAAAATAAGAGTAAAACACCTATAGCAGCTGCTAAAAACAAAATGGTTGTAATAATAAAAATTGCATAAAATTTAAAAATTTCACCATCTGCTTTTGCTTGTTGAGTTAAATTAATAACATTTTGGTCTTGATCGAATTCTATAAATAATACAATTATTGTAGATATAATTAGAAAGACTAAATTAAATCCAACATATTGTTTTACAGTGCGTCTTGTTTTGAGTATGTTTTCCATTAGAACTTTTGCGCTATCTGTCACAGAAATGTTTTTATAGTTCTTGAAAAACATATATATAAAATAAGCCAATATCACATAACTTATAATGGCGAGAGGAATAAATATATAATCGGCATCGTACTGTTTAAAGCGATCCATGCTTTCGGTGTCTTTTAAAAGGAGCGAAATAACACTCCAGAATACAAATTCTAAAATGCTAATTATAAAAATCCATTTAACAATAGAAGATGACTTTTTTAAGATCATCTTATAAATCTCATTAAACGATAGCTTCGGAAAGGTGTCATCTTCCTTCTGCCAGTCTTTTTTTAATAATTCTAATTCATCCATAATTAAGGATTTAATATTGTTTTAAGCTTTGTTTTGATACGATTCATCTTCACTCGTGCATTTACTTCGCTTATACCTAATGTCTCACTAATTTCTCTATAGTTCTTGTCTTCTAAATATAAAAAGACAAGAGCTTTTTCAATATCGTTTAATTGATGTACTGCTTTATATAATAATTTTAATTGTTGCTCTTCGGTATCGTCATAATCTTCAGCACTTATTTTAAATTGTACACTATCAAATTCTTGTGTGGTTATTCTTCGTTTTGATTTTCTGTAAAGTGTAATAGCGGTATTTAATCCAACACGATACATCCAAGTACTAAATTTTGCATCTCCACGAAACTTCGGATATGCCTTCCATAGTTGTATGGTTATCTCTTGAAATAAATCGTTATGAGCATTGTAATTATTCGTGTATAAACGACATACTTTATGCACAATATTTTGATGCTTTTCAAGCAGTTCTACAAAATTATGTTCAAGTTCTTTAGTCAATTCTTTAGAAGTTAGTTACTCTATAAGTAGCCTATATATTTAAAACGTTACAGTAAGGTCTAAATAATATATTCATTAAAATACTTTATTCTTAAAAGCTGCAATTTTTTATTAAATTTTATGATATTTTTAATTATTTGGAACAAAATTATAATACTTAAATTATTAATTTATTAAATAGTACTTTATTAATTGATAATTAAATGTTTAAATTATTAGTATAAATAAAATCTATCGTTGTTTTTTGATACCAAAAACGATAAATAATTGTGCTAAAGCATAAGTAAATATAATACCTAAATCTGCAAAACAAAATGGCTGATAAAATTTATTTAATGCTAATAAACTATCGGAAATCATAAAAAGAATAGCGCCAAAAAACACAAAATCGTAACTCACTTTTAGTGTGCTACTCTTTCTCAAAAAAGCAGATATTGCCATAAATAAAATAACCGACATATAAATTATAACTGGTATTAGTAAGTTGCCTAAACCATCATGTAAAAAATAAAAAATTATGGCCGCATAAATGAGTAATATAATTGAAAATGGGGTTGAACTTTTTTTCTTATTTCTAGTTTTAAGAAATGTCAAAATATAAAATACGTGAGCTATTAAAAAAGCAATTAAACCACTTATAAAAAAGTTAGCGGATTTGTGAACAAACATTAAAAGCACATCGCCAAGTAAAGAAAATGACAAGGCGAGTAACATCAAGTTTCTTGTTTTTAGCAATAAATGACTGCTATTTCTCCAAAAGAAAATAATAAGACTAGTAAGTATTGCTGGTTTTGTGATATAATGTAAAGATGTTAAACCATTGATATTGCTAAAAACAAGTTCGGCAAAAACAATTACGATAAATAGTATTGAAAACTTCTTTTCGATTTTGGATAGCATTTTCTTCAGTTTTACCAAATATATTCAATTCATCATAAAAATTTTACAATTCGGCAATTATAAGTTTTTAAACTTTACAGTTCGTTGCAATTTTGAATCATCAATCAAATAACGAACAAAACAATCAATCAAATGAAATCAATTTTACCAATCATATTTTTTTTATTATCAATTGGCTTAATTGCTCAAGGCAAAATTAATGGAAAAGTTACAGACAGTAAAGGGCTTCCAATAATCCAAGCCAATGTCTACCTTGATGGCACTTATGCTGGTAGTACAACAGATGACAACGGCGAGTTTTCCTTTCATACATCAGAAACTGGAACACAAACATTAATAGTATCTTTTGTGTCTTTCGAAACATTTACCATGACAGGTGATATCTCTTATATGCAAGATTTAGAAATTAAATTAAGAGAAGATGTTAATACGCTAGATGCGGTGATATTATCTGCTGGAACATTTTCGGCTGGAGATAATAGTAAAGTTAACGTGTTAAAGCCATTAGATGTGGTCACAACCGCAAGTGCATTAGGTGATTTTGTTGGTGCTTTACAAACGTTACCTGGCACATCGACAGTTGCCGAAGATGGACGTTTATTTGTTCGTGGTGGTGAAGCAGAAGAAACACAAATATTTATCGATGGTATTCGAGTTTTTACGCCTTACACGCCAACAACAAATAATGCACCAACTAGAGGTCGATATTCACCATTTTTGTTTGACGGTATTACATTTTCGACTGGAGGTTATTCGGCCGAGTATGGTCAAGCACTTTCTAGTGTATTGCTATTAAATACTATTGAAGAACCCGATCAAGAAAAAACTGACATTGGTATTATGAATCTTGGAGCAGCCCTTGGAAACACTCAAAAATGGGATAAAAGCTCAATAAGTGTCAACGCTTCTTACATTAATTTGGCGCCCTATCTCGTTGTTTTTCCAGGAAGAAATGATTGGAAGAAACCCTATGAAGCGTTTTCTGGTGAAGCTGTATTTCGTCAGAAATTTGAAAACGGATTATTTAAATTCTATACTGCTTATGAAAATACAAATTTTGATGTCATCCAAGAAGATATTAATTATGAAGAAGGTGTTCGGTATAATTTAAAGAATAATAATTTATATATGAATACTTCTTATAAAGGCATGTTAAATGATGTTTGGTCTGTTTTTGGAGGTATGAGTTACACACACGCAAAAGACGATGTACATGTTATAGATAGTGATATTGTTGATGGTGAAGATTCTTTTCATGCCAAGCTTAAATTTAAGAGACGTTTTAGTAGCCGATTTAAACTTAATTTTGGAGCTGAGTATTTTGCAACAAACTTTAATGAAACATATCAAGATTTAACAACAGACAAATTGCGTTATGGATATAACAACAATATTAGTGCGGCTTATACCGAAGCAGATATTTTCTTATCAACAAAACTTGCTTTTAAAGCGGGTTTAAGAGCCGAATACAGTCAGATTTTTAAAGATTTTACAGTATCACCGCGATTTTCCATGGCATATAAAATATCTCTTAAGAGCCAGTTGTCATTCGCCTATGGTGATTTTTACCAAAACCCGAATAGCAATATTTTAAAGTATAATACAGATTTAGCATCGCAAAAAACATCGCACTATATTTTAAACTATCAACTAAATCAGGATGGAAAAATTTTCAGAGCTGAAGCATATTATAAAGACTACGATAATTTAGTAAAATACGACACTGATATAGCAATTTTCGATAGTGATTATAATAATTTTGGTTTCGGGCATGCAACAGGTCTTGATTTGTTTTGGAGAGATAGCAAAACCATTAAAAATGTAGATTATTGGGTAAGCTATTCGTTTTTAGATACAGAACGCGATTATAATAATTACCCAAGTGCTGCACAACCTAGTTTTGCAAATACACATAATCTTTCTGTGGTTGGAAAATATTGGATAAACGATTGGAGAAGTCAAGTAGGTATTAGTTATGGCTTTGCTTCAGGCAGAACGTACACAAATCCAAATTTGACAGGTTTTTTAAACCAAAAAACAAAATCTTATAATAGCATTAGTTTGAATTGGGCATATTTAATTTCACAACAAAAAATCTTGTATTTTTCTATAAATAATGTATTAGGTTTTAAAAACATTAATGGGTATCAATATGCAAATGTACCAGATATGAACAATAATTATGCAAGTCGTGCATTAAAACCAGCTGCAGATCAGTTCTTTTTTGTTGGATTCTTTTGGACGATTAGTGAAGATAATAAAAGTAATCAATTAGATAATTTGTAATTTATTGACTATATTTTCGTTGTTTTATTAGTTACTATACTAAAAACCAACTTAATGATAAATAAAAGAAGAAAATCATTTTTTATAATCATATTTACATTACTTATTAGTTTTGCATCTTGTAAAGGCGATAAAAACACAGCACATGAGTTGATACTTGATTCAAAATATCAACAAATTAAAACCATTCATTCTTTTGCTAATTGTATTGGGCCAGACGGAAAAAAGTATACAACAGAAGTTAAATCAGAACTAGATGGCAGTTGTATTTTTATTCAAAAGTATGAAGAAAATGATGCTTTGTTTTCTGTTAAATTAACCAGTGATAACAAAGGTTTTATATTAAATGAACAGCATGTAATTGTGGATACTTTGGGTGCTGAAGATGTCGAAATAGTTAGGAGTCATGAGTTTCATAAAATGCATACAAATCCTTCACATTTCTTTGATGATATACGTTTTGATAAAGCAGTTAATAAAGAATTTGACCTTTACATAGCAAAAGATAAACTTAATAATCCTGTGAATCTATGGTACCATAAAAAATTTGAATTAATTCATAAAATCGATTTATTAAACCCTAGAGATACAACAGAACATATTGAGATATTTAACAAGGAGTTTGTAGATTATGGATATGATTATGGGAAGGTGGTAAAAAATCTTGAAATTGTTCAGGGAAAAAAAGATACTTTTTATTTTAATTTTAAAAGCATTAAAATTAACGAATGATAAACTAATTATTTTCATAGTTAAATTCGCTTCAACGAATCAAACTTTTGGATAATTTATAAGATGTTCGTTTAACGGTTTTGTATATGGTTTGTTGCGTGTTTCAGCAACTAATTCAGCAAATACAAACCGAATAGAAAATCCGCAAGGATTTTCGTAAGTAGGCGAGTAACAGCAATGAATTATACACGTTGTTGTAGGTAGTTTTTTTATTCTTTTAAATCTTTATACATAATGTAAGTATCAATCAAACCAAGTTCAGAGTGTTTAAATCCTTTTGGAGTAGTTCCAATTATTTTAAACCCGTATTTTTTCCATAATTCAACTGCTACTTTATTTGAACTCACCACAATATTAAATTGGATTCCTTCATAATTATTTTCATTTGCTATTTTGAGTGAATGCTCACAGAGCTTCTTCCCAATTCCTTTTCCTTGAGCATATGGACTTACCATATAACCACAATTTGCGATGTGGTTTCCTAAATCAATTTGATTAGGTTTAATTATGTAGGTTCCTAGTATTTGTTCATTTTCTTCAATCACATAAGTTTCCATATAATCAGCAAACCAGTGTTTTTTTAATTCGCTTTTAGGTGTATTTGGATTGAAAACATATGTGTCTCCAGTTTTAATCACTTTTGAGAATATCTCCCAAACTTGGTCAATATCATTTTCTTTTGCTTTTCTAATATTCAATTCAGATGGTCTTTTTTTAATTACCTACAACGGTTGGGCTATGGTTTCGTTGTG
>Ga0209344_10000401_pt1 | contig 79313 bp, 105 predicted proteins | sample Cruoilmetagenom6_FD_187293 | JGI IMG/M metagenome (GOLD analysis project Ga0209344, IMG submission 187293) | Oil polluted marine microbial communities from Coal Oil Point, Santa Barbara, California, USA - Santa Barbara Oil Seep Sample 6 (SPAdes)... | ecosystem: Environmental > Aquatic > Marine... | reverse complement strand
ATACAAACAAACGTTTAATAGAATCGACGTAGGGAGCAGTGATGCAGAACGTAAGGGAACTAGAATCAACCCCTAGGCCCCATACAACCTTGGTCTCACCGATAACAACATCTATAAAAAGCAAGACTGGTTATGGAATGACAGATCCAGCTATTAATGTGAACCCTGTGCTAAGAGCCTTGAGCGCCGAAGCACCGCCAGGTGGCATGCTATCCACGCTTAAAAGCGCAAACGCCACAAGCATGCGCTTAAAGCGGGGAAGGGGCATGACCTAAGCGAACTGTTCTAACCTGTCCGAAAAATTCAGCAAATAGATAAAAATGCATCCCGGCATCCCTTCATCCCGAATCCTTAAATGCTGAACGTGAAAAAAACCCTCCTAACAACGGATGTTAGGAGGGTTTGAAGGACTAAGCAGCTTCACTCTTGCGGGGGAACCCCGTGAGCCCACTACTGGTGTACACATCAGCCCAATCTACGCTCATATCAGCTGAGCTGGGTGCATCAGGGATCATGATCGACACTTGAATCCCTTTCTCTAAAAGCCGAGCCTGGAGCGCTTCCGCTGCGTCCTGACCAGCTTTGCGTCCTTTCCTGTCGGGTAGGTCACGATCAGCCCAAATAACGACTTCCGTGACACCCTCAGGCGGCTCGAACGACCTCATTAGGGAAGCTGACAGTACCGGCCAGACAGGCATTCCCGTAGCAGCCCGAATAGCTAGCGAGGTCTCAATACCCTCAGCCACACCGATAACGCCGGCTGTAGCTGTGCCTAGGCGAATAGCACCACCGTGGACATCACCATCCTTCACCACAGGGAACAGCTTTTTAGCCTTGCTTACAGGCGCCTTCTCTACCACACCATTTTCTGTGCGGTTGAGATACGTCCTATGCATCGTGACAGGCTTTCCAGCCGCATCCCTGACAATGGTTATCAGTGCAGGGTAGTAGCTAACTACTTTGCCTTTCTCGATGTAGGCCATCCTAGGGTGGAGGCGTGCCTCCGTCTCGAGCACGCTAAGCATCGGCTTTACAGGCAACCCGCGGAACTGCAAGTAGCTCGCCAGCATGAAGCGACCTTCGCCCCTTCCCAGGGGTAGAGCTTCTTCCCAGCGCTTGCGCAGCGTTGGCCGTATGTCTTGCTTTTCCTCAACCGTCCGTGGGGGTGGCCGAGATACTGTAGGCGCCAGCGGCTCAACGGATTGTTCACCGAGAGCCCCCATAACCTGCTCCAGTATTTCGGGAAGAGACCAGCCTTTCAGCTCTTTGAGCAGGCTAAAACCATCCCAGTTACCGCAAGTGCAAATGGCCGTGCCACGTTGCTTGAAGCCGCGATCGAGGCGGAAATCTTCCTTGCCACCATGAATCGGGCAATCGATGTGATGTCCCGGGTGGGCAATTGCATGCTCCAGCTCGGGGCACAGTGCCTGAAAGACCGTATCCCATTGACCTTCCGCTACACGCTTCACATCAGCAATTTCGTACTTGTTGCTATTCCTCATGATCTGCTCCTCTCTCATTTCCGGTCACCCGGATCTCACAAGTAGATAGGGCGACCAGTGACGGCTATGAAGAGGTAGGGGAGACACTGCCACCAAATAAAAATGTTCCGCATGCGAAACAATGGCAGCCGGAAGTCCTAGACAGAGAAAAGCCCCTCCCGATTAATCGGAGAGGGGCTTGAAGGGTGCCTAGTCGTTCAGTGTGTGGCTAAGCCGCGGAATGCGTCTTAAGCCACTTCTGTTGCCAGGCAGCTTTGTCCTGCTCACTAATACTACGCAAGCAGTTGCCAATGAGGCGGCCCACTGCGCGAAATGCACAATGCACCGCTCCTTGGCCCAGCAGTTCGTGGCTGACAGTCTCAGACAGCCCTTGAACAAGCATTTCCGGGACAGTTTTGACTCGGGCATGCTCTGCCTTGGTCAATAGTCGCGACTGGCCAGAATCGTCGGGGTGACGCAGAAACGGCTCTGTTGAGCGCGCCTTCGAGTACCCACGCCCTATGGTGCCGAGGCTTGCCTCTGAACCATCGAGCAGCTGACGACGAAAGCCCTTTCCCGCGGCCAGATCCCTGGCTTCCTTGTCGGCAAGGTAGCTGTAAGGCTTGAAGCGATCCTGAACTACCTGAAACGGCTCCAACACCTCGGCGATTGATGCTTCACGCTGACGTACAGGCTCCAGCGCTTCGAGATCGACCTCAATGCCCTTGCTCACTGCGAGCATGCAAAGCCGATCGCGCCGCTCCAGTGACCCCATCGCGTACCCATCCAGAATGGTCTCATACACGTCATAGCCAATGCTCGCCAATACGCTGCGAATGACCGTCATGCTGGCGGTCGTCTGGTACTGCGGAACATTCTCCAGTAGCACCATAGCCGGCCGCAAAGTCTGGATTGCATTCATGAAGGCGATGAAGAGACTACCTGCTGTTTCATGCGCTTCTGCCCGGTCCAGCCTATTCTTAGCTCGTCCTGACAGGCTAGCCCCGGTACACGGCAAACCTGCGCAAAGGAGGTGGATGAACGGCAACTTGTGCCACTCCACTTCCTCCATTGGGCCTTGGATCGCAATGCTATCCTCGTCCCACACAGGGTTGTTCGCCAATGATGCCTCCAGATAAGCACCTTCCAGCTCATTGGCGAAGGCCAGGCGCGAGGGCATTCCGACATCAGCAAGGCCAGCATGTATCGCGTGATCAAGAACCCCGCCGCCGTGGGCAATCGAACCGATTTCAAGAGGCTCACCCTTGGTCAGGGACTGCAGTAGCCGACCCATACGATCCGATTCAGCGAGATCATGGTGATGAATCGTGATGTCGACACGGTTCCCCCTGACGAGGACACGCACCCGCTCTACCTTGCCTAACGCTTGCGCCAGCTCAGCTGCCGTAATATCGATGACCGGCAACTCGACCTCACCACGCTTTCTGCGCGACACCTTGTAAGCACCATTTTCTGCAAATTGCAGGGTCAGGCTCTTACGGCCGGCAACGAGGTTGAAGCGCTGCCCTGGTGTGATCCCAGTACGCGCCAGCCGATTGCCTTCCAGCCACAGACGCTGCTTACCCCTGTGCTCACCAATCTTGGTGTAAATCACAGTGCTCTTGCTCATGATCAATCTCCTCTCTCATTCCTGCGGAATACAGGTCTCGAAAGGAGGTAGGGGGCCTGGTGACCCATAGCCGGGTCCGGTGGGAATACTGCACACAAAGAAAATTGGCGCCTGGTCTCAGGCCTAGGACAGGAGGGGGGATGTTGCACAGGTAGTGGCGATGCCTTGTCATTGTCATCAACGCACTAGGGGGGATACTGCATAGATAACCCCAGAAATCCGCTTACCGGATGTCCGAGACTGAGGGGGAATGTTGCACAGCAGTGATCGGTTCAGCCTGAATGTGAAAGACCCTTCACAAGTGAAGGGTCTGTTGAATGTATTACGCAGCAGTCTTGATCTGTTCCACAATCTCTATTCCCCGCTCAAGAGCATCCTGAGCAAGTTCACGAGCATGAACGTCAAGGTGAGCATTATTTTCTGTCTTGTTGACCTCAATACCCCCCAGTACAGTTGCCACATCGTCCAAAAGAACAGATTGGCTACCTACTTTCAGTTCGACCTTGGTCTTGAGTACACCGAAAAACCACCTATTCTCTGCCCAGGTTTCCTTATCGGAATCTGAATAAGTATCAAAGCAGTGCGGTGTCACATCTGGATCATGGTCGAGCAACACTGTGATCGTGAAGTCGCCATGTGAACCTGTCACGGTGTCACTACAGATTGCAAAGCAGTCGAATTTAGTCAGTTCCATGATCGTTTATCTCTCTCATTCCTGCTGAATTGCAGGTCTCAGGGGGAGATAGGGAAGCCACTGACACAATATATAAGACTCCGTGGTACCAGAACGGGGGAAGGGCTCCTACTCCCTTGCATCGGTATGGCCATGCAACTCAATAAGAGTGCGTTGCGAGGGACCGGATATACGTGAGCGATTGATAACTGTAGGCCAGAGGTAGGATGGTGCTAAACGAGGGGAAGTCCTTTAACCGTGACAGCCATTTTTGATTAGGATACTGTCAACTTAAGAATTATGAGAAATCTCGATTGTCCGATAACGACCGAGGCTGTGTGAAAACGTTCGAAGAGTCCCGGGCCGGTCAAAAAGTGATCAAAAATGTCGCTCTCTCGCTCATTCTGAGGCTTCTCCTTTATAAAACTTTTCTAGTTTTCGCGTACGGCAACTATATTCTGTATCGCTCGGGAGTTTTCACACAGCCTCGACCCAAAGCGGAAGTTGCGGCCAATTAGGCATGTTGGTTCGACAGTGTTATGCAGCCGGTACGATATTGATGCTTTGCTGCCGAGCTGTATTTAGTTTCACGTGATTTCAAGGGTATAGATCGTGAATGAAATGCGGTATAACCCAAATGAACGTGCCAGCGGGTCAACTCAATAAATGAGTTGGCAGTCTTATACCTGTTAAGCATACGACACTATGAATCTTGAGAGGGCGTTGAAAAGTCAGCTGGCATTGTTCACACCTTGCACAGTCATTGCATTTCGTTCAACAAGCTGCACCAGATCGCAGTGCGGCTATTTATCGACGTGGGCGGCGGTTAATTTGCGTTAGCCGATGATCTTCTCAAACTTGGCTATCAGAATTTTAGTGTTCTAGGTATTTCAAACGAAGCAATCCAAGCAACCAAGCAACGTTTCGAGACAGTCTCAAACACTGTGGAATAATTGTTCGTGGATATTACCACTCATACAACTCTGCCCAAACAGCGCTACGTTGTTTGGCATGATTGCGCAGTATTCCACTTTCTAGTTGTGCCAGGAACAGCTGTTTTAGCACGTAAACATAAACCTTGAGCAGGGTAAGTACATTACTCAGCGGACTGAAAGTCGCTGGGGGGAGGTGTAGCGCGCAGAAATAAACTCCGCTCTCTTAACAAAGGAGAGCAGAGAGTTGATTTGGCATGTACATTTCGGCCCTGCCCACTGAGGGTAGGACTTGCTTGGCCTGATGAGCATTCGCTTAGATAAGCGAATGCGTTCTTAACGTTCTACTCTGTCCAGCACTTCGTACATACGATCACGTGGGCTGGCTGGCGGAGTACTTTCTAGGTGGGAAAAGTCTCCACGTAATGCTTTAAGCGCATAGCGTTCTTGATCGATTTCTTTTGAAGTGCGTACACCACGTTTTCGAAAGATAATGATGGGTGGGCACCAGCCCTGCAATGCGTGTTGCAGAAGAAAACCGGTAACCGCCGCAGGCAACAGGAGCCAACGCTTATCGACCAAGCCCCCAAGAGCCACACCAGCCAGGCTCAGGGCTGACGCGTTCGCTTCCAGAGTGCGTTCAATGTCCCACTCATTGTCGAGCTCTTGTAGACGGCGTTCAATTTCATGGCGATGTTGGGCAAAGTACGCGATGTTGTCTTCGGTGCGCCGCCGGATATGCTGATTGATGCTGTCGGCAGTGTTCTGCTCAACGCGTGAAGTCGTTGAAGGGAGCATGTGACCTCCTTTTCCTAATTTAATTTGTCCAACGTCATCCTTTCTTCAGACACTAGTTATCTTTCGTTAACCTAAAACTACACTTCGAAACCTGTACTTCAATCGTAGCAAACAATGGTTGAAGCTCAAGCGCCGATCAGCGGCTGCCTGAGAACCGCTTTGCTAACCACCAACCGCCAATCATAGCCACAAGCATTGCGACGAGAGGCATGGTCAGTCCAGCGACCGAGGCAATGGCGGGACCTGGACAGTAGCCCGAAAGCCCCCAGCCAATACCAAAGAGTGCCGCCCCACCGAGCAAGCGGCCATCGAGTTCACGCTTGGTAGGTAATTGAAATTTATCACCGAAAAATGGGCTGCTCCGACGCAATACCAGCCGGTAGCCAATGAAGGTAGTGAGGACGGCCCCGCCCAGTACGAAGGCCAAGGTAGGATCCCATTCGCCAGCGATATCCAGAAAGCCGAGAACACGCGCCGGATCGGTCATGCCTGAAATGGCGAGGCCGAGTCCGAACAAGAGCCCTGCGGCGTAAGCCATTAAGGTTCTCATGCCCCACCTCCTATCACATATCGGGTGATATAGACGGTCGCCATGGCACTCAGCAAAAACGTGACGGTAGCCGCCATCGAACGCGGCGATAGACGTGACAAACCACATACACCATGACCACTGGTACAGCCGCTGCCGAGCCCTGTCCCGACACCCACCAACAGCCCCGCAATCAACATCAGTATCACGCCACCGGCGGGATCACCAATAACCTCATTGGGCTGTCCCGCAACGTTTCCTAGACCGCCTCCCGCCAGAACGAGCACAGCAGGCCCGGTGACCAAGCCAACCAAGAACGCGGCCCGCCAAGCGCTGTCGCCCTTGGGGCGCGTCGTCACCAGCGTACCGGCGATGCCGCTGATCCCGGCAATACGCCCAAGGGTGGTCATCAACCAAGTGGCGGAAATACCGATGAGTATACCGCCGGCCAATCCTTGCAGATTTGAAGTCCAATCCACTTCGCTTACTCCTTAGTTTGGTGAACCTGTTGGGTGTTGGTTGCCTGAGCCAACGACGTTTCCTCTTGATGCAGACTGCGCCAAGCATCGTAGGTGCTGAGGAAGACCTCGCCGCCGAGCGCTTTCATAAAATCGGATCCACGAAGCTTGTCCATAACCGGCCCCTTGACCTCGGCCAGATGCAGCACCACGTCGGCATCCTTCAACCGAGCGTTGATCTCCTCCAGGCTTTCCAAGGCCGAGGCGTCGATGGTATTAACTGCCTGACACGCCAGCACGATATGCTGTAATTCGAAGTCTCGGGAAATCAAGGCCATCACGGTATCCTCAAGGTAACGGGCGTTGGCGAAATAAAGGCTTTCGTCGATGCGGAGTATGACCAGACGCTTATCGGTCTCAACGTCGTGGCGCAGGACATTTCGGAAGTGCTCGCTGCCCGGAACTCGGCCGACCACGGCGCTATGGGGGCGGCTGGTACGGTAGAGATGCAAGGCGAGCGACAGCCCTACGCCGGCTAGGATACCGCTTTCCACCCCATGGCCCAGGGTGGCGATGATGGTTGCCAACATGGCTACGCCATCACTACGGGAATAGGCCCAGTTTTTTTGCACCGCGCCCAAATCCACCAATGACAGGACGGCGACGATAATGGTTGCGGCGAGCGTGACGATGGGGAGATAGGCGATCAACGGTGTCAGCAGCAACGCGGCCAGTGTGATGCCTATGGCCGTGAACGCACCTGCCGCCGGAGTCTGAGCGCCGGCATCGAAATTGACCACCGAACGGGCAAAGCCACCCGTCACCGGCATGCCGCCAGAGAAGGAAGCCGCGATATTCGAAGTGCCAAGACCGATCAGTTCCTGGTTTGGCTCGATGCGTTGTCGACGCTTGGCGGCCAAGGTCTGACCTACCGATACTGACTCCACGAAACCGACCACGCTTATCAGCAAGGCAGCTACTAACAGTTCACGCCATAGCCCAAGGTCCAAACCTGGTAAGGTAAGCGGAGGTAGGCCGGCCGGTACTTCTCCCACGACGGCTACGCCGTGCTGGTCGAGCTGCCAGGCCCAGCTCGCTAGGGTGGTCAGCGCCACGGCAAGAATCGGTGCTGCCTTGGACAGCATATCCGCTGAGCGTGACGGCAGACCTAGCGACAGGAGCCCTGGCTTCAACCAACGCCGAGCAGCATAAAGAAAGACCAGCACACCTAAACCGATGGCAAGAGTAATCCCATGGAGGCTTCCCACGTTTTCCCACAGGTCGTCCAGCAATTCGATCATGTTGTGACTCGAGGCTTCCACCCCCAGCAAGTGGCGGGCCTGACCGGTCGCGATGAGCAGCCCCGAGGCGGTGATGAATCCGGAGATCACGGGATGACTGAGGAAATTGGCCAAGAAGCCCAGTCGCGCCACCCCCATGAGGATGAGAAGCAAACCAGACATCAGTGCCAGTACCAGTGCAGCACCCAAGTATTCCGGCGACCCTTGCGGGGCGACACGACCGATGGCCACCGCTGTCATCAGTGAGACTACTGCCACTGGCCCTACGGCAAGGGTGCGGCTGGTCCCGAAAATCGCATAAACGAACAGCGGAGCGATGCTTGCATAAAGCCCCACCTCGGGGGGAAGGCCCGCCAGCATGGCGTATGCCAGCGACTGTGGGATCAGCATGACGGTCACGATTACCGCTGCCAACAGGTCACTGGCCAGCGTATCGCGTCCATAGCCGGGCAGCCACTGGAGGATGGGCAGATAATGCTTCAGGCTGGCCATTGCACGCTCACGACCCAGAATCACCCTTTGCCTGATGGGCTTGTTGTTCAAGCCTGCCGCGCAAGGGCTCCAAGTCATAACCAGCCGCATTGGCTGAGGCGATCAGCTCGGATACCGGACGCTGCGGGGCGAGTGATAATGCCCACAAATGGGCCACGCGTTTTCCCGTTCGGCAGAAGCCGAGCACGGGGGCCTTTGCAGAATGCAGCACATCTGAATAGGCGTCGATGTCCGCCTTTGCGTATTCCCCAGGCTTTACGGGAACTTCATGCCAGGCCATGCCCAGTGATTTGGCCTTAGCCTTGAGGGCATCGGGATCCGGCTGGTCATCACTTTCCCCGCGCGGGCGATTGGAGATAATGGTGCGGAACCCTTGTTCGGCAAGCTGTTCAAGTTCGTCGAGGCGAGGCTGTGCTGCCACGTAAAGGCGATCATCGAGTGGTTTGATATCCATAGGTTACCTCCTTGGTCGCTTTAGGAACGCGCCTCATCATCCCAGGCGGCCCCCGGTAGAGCATCGAGGGGAATCTTCAGGTAACGACGACCATTATCCTCTGGCTCTGGCAGGTCGCCGCCCCGAATATTGACTTGCAAAGCGTGCAAGATCAGTTTTGGCATGGGCAACTTAGCGTCACGCTCGTTACGCAAAGCGATGAAGCTTTCCACTGTCGGGCTGTCTTGTAGATGAATATTGGTTTCGCGCTGGACACTCACCGTGCTTTCCCACTCTGGCTCGCGATCGCCGGGCATGTAGTCGTGACCGGTAAAGAGCCGAGTGTCGTCCGGCAGTGCCAGGATGGCCTGAATGGAATCCCACAGTTTGTGAGCATTGCCCCCAGGGAAATCGGCACGGGCCGTACCACCATCCGGCTGAAACAGCGTGTCGTGCACGAACGCCGCATCGCCGATGACGTAGGTGATCGACGCCTTGGTATGGCCGGGCGAGAACATAATCCGGCCTTCTATCTCGCCCACGTGGAAAGTATCGCCCTCTACAAAAAGGTGGTCCCACTGGCCGCCGTCATCCGGAAAGTCGGGCCAGTTGTATATATCCTTCCATAGCGCTTGCACTTGCGTAACGTAAGCTCCTATAGCCGTTGGTGCCCCTGTCTTTTCCTTAAGATACTGTGCTGCCGAAAAATGGTCGGCGTGTGGATGCGTATCGAGTATCCAGTCAACGATGAGCCCCTCCCGTGCGACGTAATCTAGTAACTCATCAGCATGGTGGGTTGCAGTGGTCCCTGACTTCTCATCAAAGTCCAAGACAGGGTCAAGGATGGCACAGCGCCGTGTCGCAGGGTCACTGATAATATATTGAACGCTTGAGGTTCTTTGATCGTAAAAGCCGGCCACGTCCGGCCTGCCTGGTGAGTGTCGGAAATTACGCATATTCTTCCTCATTCTCCATTTTAGTTACAAGCCTAGACCATATTGGAATAACAAGAAAACAATGAAACATGTTTATACAAACATCAAGTAAAAGTGACATCTCCCCCTCTGATTGGGTTGCGCTACACTTTAGATTTCGATCCTACTAGCAAGGAGAACGGACATGCATGCGCGTTAGCACACAACAGTTCATAGGTCTCTTGGGTGAAGCAGATGCGGGGCTGCCTATTGATGAGCCATACCGTCGGCATGGTTTCTCGGAAGCAAGTTATTACTTATGGTGCAGCGAATTGGGTGGAATGAGCTAGCCAGATTCCAAGCGACTCAACGAACTCGAAGTCGCGGAGACAAGATTAAAGAAGCTTTTCGCTGAATCGCTACTGGAGAGGGTGGGTCACTTGCGAGGCGTTGAGAAAAGTGGGAGTACGCCGAGACGTGATGCGTTTTTATGATGTCGCGTGGACTGAGTGATCGTCGACCGCTCCGCGTCTCTCTCGTGCCGCCAATCAGGTCAAATCAATGGATTGTGTATTTGACCTTACCGCTGAAGGACGAATGATAAAGAACCTAATCGCAGTTGATTACGGTACTCATTAAGCAGTGTCCATCGTGCCCGAGTGAGCTATTGCTGAGCTGGCTACTGCGACGCCTCTAAGGCTTTCCAGCGTGCGGCTCGTCCAAGGTGTCGTTCAAAAACTGGCCATCCATAGCCCAGAGTTTGCCGATCCTTTCAAACCTCCTAAATCAAAAAATGAGAGTGTACCTTGTGAAGCCTTCGTGCTTAATGCATTTAGCAAAGTTGGGATTATATGCGATGACCTGGCTTAAAACCTGGGTTTAACTAACCAACTGCAAAGAGTTTCGCGCTGGTTACCGCCCGACTATAGCGCTGAATATTGCTTACCACTATACTTTATTCCCTTTGTATGCTCCATTTATCCCTTAAGAGCGCCGTAAACGATGACTTGCATGGAGGACTGGGGAATAGGGCGCAATTCACCTGGAGATGGACATGACGGCATCACTCGTGAAAGTAATTGGCCACATTTGAGCCCATCACAACCGCTAGATTTTACTAAAAAGCGGGCTAAATTAACGGCTCTATACGTCCACTACCCCTTTTAAGCGCTTTCTGCATCACTTCATAATCAATGTTTAAGCGCGTTGTTTCCGGCAATTCGTCAGCATTATCAACGATACCCAGCAAGTCGCTCATGCTTGTTTCTTGTTCATTAAGCGACGTAAATGCCTGCAAGTGCGGCAAGTGGTCGATGTCCCAGCCAAGCTTGATCGGCTCATCGATAATATTGACCTGGGTACCGTTGGGTATTTGCTCAAATACGGCTTTAATATCGTCGGGGTGCATACGGATACAACCTCGACTGGCGCGCATACCAATGCCATCTGGTTGATTAGTGCCGTGGATTAAATAGCCAGGAATATCCAATAAAATGGCGTGCTGACCGAGGGGGTTGTCGGGCCCTGGCGGAACAACGTCAGGCGGTGGATCGCCGCGTTCAGCAGCTTCCTGGCGAATGGATTCGGGAGGATACCAAGCGGGGTCCTCAAGGCGCATGGTGGTTTTGGTAATCCCCAATGGTGTATCGAATCCATCGCGGCCGATGCCAATGGGGTAGGTTTCGACGCGAGGTGTTTCTCCATCTTGCACCTCGGGATAGTAGTAAAGCCGCAGCTCCGCGATATTGATAACCACTCCTTTACGCTCTACATCCGGCAGTATGTGTTGCCCCGGAATCTGAACCTGCGTTCCTTTCCCAGGAACCCAAAGACTAGTGTCGGGATTGGCCCGTCGAATTTCTTCGTAGCCAACACCATGTGCGTGAGCAATATCGAGCAGGGTATCCTCTTCGTCCTCTACACTGACGGTATAGGCCTCGCCCACGATGTTACCGGTTTCAGGCAAAGTATAATGTCCTAGTGGCAGCGATGCCTCGGCAAAAGCCGAAAATGAAACAATCCACAATGCCATCATGAATACGTAGCGAAGCAGACGACCACCGCATGTAGTTTTTGCAAAGCAAGAGCTCATAAGAAACGTTACTCACTATACGACTAAAAGCTCATTAGGCATGATGAACATTAACTGAAAATGAAGTCCTGATAATGGCGGCTGTTGGCGTTGAGTGATGCCGTCTAGTTGATGGTTTGAACAGTTTCGATCTGTCGGCTGTAAAATGGAGGCTGCCTCATATTAACTTCATCCCCGAATGGCATACTGCTGATAGAAAACACTTTCTAAGCCTTTGCGGAGTAAGTATGCGGGTATTACTGGTCGAAGATGATGCCCCGGTAGCGGCTGGCGTCGAAGCAGGATTGGCGCTGAGCGGCTTTGTGGTTGATACCGTCACCACCCTGGATGCTGCGAAAGGTGCGCTAGCCACAATTAACTACGATGCTGTTATTCTCGACCGTCGGTTGCCCGATGGAGATGGCTTGACGTTATTGAAGCATTGGCGTCATGCGAGCGTGGCGACGCCAGTGCTGATGCTAACGGCTCGAGATGCGGTAGCGAACCGCGTCGAAGGCCTTCAGGGAGGCGCAGACGACTATTTGATCAAGCCGTTTGATCTTGACGAGTTAACAGCCCGGCTCCAATCGTTATTACGCCGTACGGCAGGGCAAGTGGATCACGCCATTCGTCACGGCAGCCTGGCATTAGACCCCGTTACACGTAGCGTCACGTTGGATGGAGAACCCGTAGTCCTGTTACGACGCGAGTTAATGCTGCTGGAAGCACTAATTCGAGCTCGCGGGCGAATTCTGAGCGCCGATCAATTGAAGGACTGCCTTTACGGTATTGATGATGAGATCGAAAGCAATGCGCTTAATGTGCACATCTACCAACTGCGTCGCAAGCTGGGGCGCAACGTGATCGAAACCGTGCGAGGTGTGGGTTATCGACTTGGCAAATACAACAGTGATGCGACCTCATGAATCTGCGCTTACGTCTGGTTGCTACACTTGGAATTACGTTAACGCTGCTGTGGGGTATTACGGCAGCATGGTCAATGCGCGACCTGTCGACCCAGCTTGAGCATTCACTTGACCAGCGTCTGGCGCAATCGGCGCGAATGGTGGCTGGTTTGTTGGATCGCGTGCCTACAACGTCTTGGAACAGTGAAGAAGATGGAACGTCAGCTATTCCCTCACTCGATGGTCTTGCTTGTCGGGTATCGTCACTTCGTGGCCAAGTGGTGGCGGGTACGCACCCTGAGATGAACGATGTACTTGCTGTCGAGGCTGAGGGGTATCGTTATCGCGAGCACAACGGGCAGCGCTGGCGAGTTTACACGTTAGTTGATAACGACAAGCGTATTACGGTGGCAGATCGTCTGAAAGAGAGAGAAGCACTGCTGCAGCAGGTTCGCCGGGCCGCGCTTTACCCATTTCTACTGGCGCTGGTGGGCAGTCTTGTTGCGCTATGGTGGGGGGTAACACGAGGACTTTCGCCGCTTGCCAAGTTACAACAACGACTTATCCTGCGCGAACACAATGACCTTTCGGCACTACCTCTTCATGGGTTGCCTGGTGAAATCCGCCCGCTGATCGATAGTTTCAATACGCTACTGGCACGAACGCGTCGTATGCTCGAATTGGAGCAGCGCTTTACCGACGATGCCGCCCACGAACTTCGAACACCGTTAACTGCCATTCGCACACATCTGCAAATCGCGAGGCGTGTTGACGGTCACCAGCAGTACGAAGCGATGCAGCAAGCTGAAGCTGGGGTAGATCGACTAACGAAAACGCTTGGTCAGCTTTTGCTATTGGCGAGAATGGAAAGTGAGGACATCACACTTGCCCGTCGTCCTGACCCTACTCCTCTTGGGGGGGCACTGGTGACTGCGATGACTGAAACCGGTAGCCGTGATCATTGTCATTATCCCCAAGGCGTTAACCAAGTACATGTCGCCCTAACTGAGTCGCTTCTAGTGACGGTTCTACGCAACCTGCTCGAAAATGCGATGCGTCACGGCGCACTCGGTGCGCCGATAGAGATTTCCGTACAGGAATCAGAGGGAATGGCAGTCATCGATATTACTAGTCAAGGTGAAACCATTGCTTCCGAACACCTCTCTCGACTGACGGAGCGCTTTCACCGGGGAGATCATCCTAAAGGCAGTGGTTTGGGTCTTTCGATCGTCGAGGCGATTGTCACCCGGGCAGGAGGCCGGGTGACGTTCGCGTCTGGCAATGGTGTTGGGCTAAAGGTGACGCTTCAATTGCCTTCGGGTTGAACCGTTTAGGTCAAGGTGTGTCACTCCCCATAATGGCTCGAAGCTTTTCTGGCGAGGGAGTACCCATCACACTGTGCACGTCACCGTTATCATCCTGATAAAAGGTCGCTGGCGTTGCGAAGAGTTGGCCATCGCGCATTAGCTGGGTGTTTTCACTAACCCACTGCTCGCTTTGGTCATCACCTTGATTTTCGGGCATGGCACCGTTGCGGTAATGCTCAGCCAGCGCTTCGCCAGGATTATCCGCATTGAGTATCGCGGCTGCCTTTTCAGGGCTGTCTGCTTTGAGAATACCTACCATCAAATGACGAATCTGAACTTCGCCACTTTCTACCCAGGGTTGGGCGTCTTCCCACAGTTGTCGGCAGTAAGGACAGTTGGGGTCACTAAATGTATATACGATGCGGGGTGCCTCTTTATCGCCATCGCGCACCCAGTGTTGATCAGCCATTTCTTGCCATAGCTCGGCGTTTCTTGGGCCGTTGACGAGCTGCTCTAGCCGCTCAGCTGATACGTCCTGACCCTCGGCATTAATCAGCGTACCTATTACAGCATGCTCGCCTCCTGAGGTGAGGTATGCTGCGACAGTCTGACCACGAGCACTACCGGCATACCCAGTAAGTCCGTCAGGTGCATCGAATTCACCATGAATCGTAAGGCCTTGCTGTTCGAGCTCTTGAATAGGGGCAGGCCACTCATCCGCAGTCGCATGCAGGCTTGTTGCCAGAGCGACGCTAGCCCCAAGAGTTAGTGTAAGGCGTAGCGTTGTCATACAGGGGTAGAAAGCGAACATGTGTGTCATCTCCGTAGTGAGTCAGTTAGGGGCTGAAACGCTCAAGGCTGCGGTTGAGGGTGGCGCGAGAGAGCTCACCAAAGTGAGTATCTATAAGCGTGCCATCGGCGTTGTAATAAAGCGTTGTGGGCATGGCCATAGCGCCCACTTCGTGGCCGAGCGCATTGTTCCGATCAAGGTAGACATTATCGAGCGCGAGTGACTCTTGCTGTAAAAAGGCGTTAACGGTGCTGAGGTTCTCGCCCTGATTGACGAACACGAACGTCACGTCGTCTCGCTCTTGTTGAGCCTGCTCAAATACAGGCATTTCGCGACGACACGGCGGGCACCAGCTGGCCCAAAGATTGACCACCATGGGGCGATCAGCTTCGCTTAGCATAGTGGGAAGTGTCACTTCGTCATTCTCAAGCGTGGTTAACGGCGTCGGAGGAATGCTAGCACCTTGAGATACCATGAGTGCCAGTGCCCCCGCCGTCAGCGACCAGGTCAGCGCCCCTGATATTACGGCTATCCCGAGCGGTCTACGCTCACGAGGTTGGCGCCATAGCCGCCAGACAAGATAAACCAAGGCGACGACAAGGCCCGCTAGCGGCTCGAAACCGCGATCGCGTATGTCGAGCCACGACCAGAACGTGTCGTAGATTTCACCATATTGGACGATAAAAACGAGTCGCGCCCCGATTACACCGAAGAACACGGCATTGAAGATGCCATCGCCCACGCTGACATTTCGACGGCGGCCTATCAAACCTCCGACGATCAGTGCGACAACTATCGAAAGCAATAGCAAAAGTTGCCCCACGCTTAGGCCTAACGGGCCGATGGCGAGGCTGCGATCCAGGGGACTCATGAACCACCTCCAGTGGTACTACTGCCGGTTTGTTTGGCTTGATCGAAGCGCTCCAGAAATGTGTCAGCGTCTAGCTCGCCGATAATGCGCGCACTGCGCCGCTCGTGGCCGTCAGAGCCGAACCACATTAGCGTTGGCGGCCCAACGATGCCAAAGTGCTCCATGATCTCCTTGTCAGATGCGTCGTAGTTAGTTACGTCGATGCTCAATCGTTGCACATTCTCCAGTTCGGCTTGAACAGTGGGGTCAGCGAAAACTTCCTGTTCGATCACCTTACAAGAGATGCACCAGTCGGCCGTAAATTCGACGAGCGTCATCTGGCCGCTAACCCCGGTCTGGGCAATACGGGCGTCTAGCGTGGCTAGATCTTCAACCTCATCAAAGGTAAGCGGTTGTTCATCGTTTAACACCGAATCTGCTGTGTTTGAACCTCCATTAGTGGATGTAAAAATCGCTAGCGGACGCCAGGGATCAGAGGCACCGCCGGCAGCACCGATTAACATTAGCGCGCTCCATATGGCTATGCTCGCTGCACTGGCGGTCAAGATTTGAGGCGTGATGCTACTATGGCCGTTGTTACGAGCAAGCGTCATGAGGGTTATCGCAAAGCTAAGTGCTAGGGCGCCCCAAAGGCCGAGAATGATGGCATCAGGTATTACGCGAGCCACAAACCAAATCGCCATCCCCAGTAATACAAAGCCGAAAAGCGCTCTGATGCGAATCATCCAGGCACCCGGCTTAGGTAGAAGCTGGCTACCCACGGTGCCGATCAGGATTAGTGGTAGGCCCATTCCGAGTCCAAGCGATAACAGGGCTGCGCCGCCCAACCAGGGGTTGCCACTATCAGCGATGAACAGTAGCGCTCCCGCTAACGGCGCGGTCATGCAGGGACCCACCAGCAGTGCAGAGAGCACGCCCATGATGGCAACCCCTTTCAAGCGACCACCACGTTGACGCGACATGCCTGAATCAAGCCGCTGGCGAAGCGCTCTCGGCAGCTCTAATTCGAATAAGCCGAACATGGCCAAGGCGAGAACGATAAACAGTAGCGAGAACAGGCCGATAAACCAGACGTTCTGAAACAGCATCTGTAGATTGGCGCCTGCCATGGCAGCGGCCACGCCGAGTAACGCATAGGTGGCCGCCATGGGCAGGACGAAGGCAGTAGACATCACGAAGCCTGCCGCTCGGTGGCTCTCGCCCACCTCTCGTCGCCCCGCGATCAAGCTCGAAAGGATCGGTATCATCGGCAACACACAAGGCGTGAACGTCAGTAACAGCCCCATGCCGAAGAATGCCGCCAGCGTCCAGAACAAATTACCTCCGGCCAGTTGCGCCGCCAGTTGCTGGTCTTCTGCCATCGTAATTTCTGGGTCAGAAGTAGGGTTTTCTTCAAATGAGGATTCGTTCGTGGCATCCGATGGTTCGTCGGTTTTGGATATGTCCTGGCCAGCAGACGCTAAGTCAAAGGTCTGTTCCTGAGGTGGATAGCAAAGGCCCGCATCGGCGCAGCCCTGCCAGCGAAGAGTGATCGTCTCAACGTTGCCAGGCTGAGTAGTCATACTCAACGAATGACGATAGACCTCAGAGCGACCAAAATACTCGTCCTCAATAGTTTCCCCGTCAGGGATATTCAGCGATAGCTCACGCCCTTCGGCTTCGGCAGAAAAACGGTGGCGGTAAAGGTAGTAGTCGGGCTCGATTTGCCAATCAATCTCCAGAGATTCGCCATCATGGCTAAGTGTTGGCTTGAAGACTTGCTCTGGAGGAAGAACGCTCTCCTGCTGGCCAAAAAAAGATTGTGCAGTGGCTACTGTGGTAACGCTTAGCAACCCCAGTAATAGTACCCACTGCACCAGCCTAAAGCACATGGCCTCTTGTATCGGCCTGTTCATAGCTCGCATTTCCAGCACTCCTGATTCGATGCTGGATAGGATGGCTTATGGGGATTAACTGAAAATGAAGGTTTTCCTGCCTAGTGGCTTGGCTGGCGTACAGACGGCCCTACCTGATACTCGGGCAGTGACCGACGCACTGCTTTCAGCGGCCCGGAGCAGGGTCCCATGACGCCCTTCTCCGCCGTCAACGATGTTAGTTCAACACGAGAAGCGAGGTTACAGGATGGGTGCGAGTACAATTTTTGTGGTGCTGGCGGCGCTTTTCTGGGGGTTATCTGGCGGGATCGGCGGAATCCTTATAGCCGACGGTTGGGACGCGTTCGTGGTTTCCTTCTACCGGGTGCGATCGGACTACTGTGCGTCCTCATCTGGCTAATACTGCGTCCACACAGTAGTGGCCTGACAAAACGCCGGTTATGGTTCTGGTCAGTCATCGCCGGTGTCGGCGTAGGGGGTAACTTCTCGTTCTATTTCTTAAGCATTGCGCACGGTAGCGTTGCTGTTGCGGCTACATTGATGTACAGCGCCCCAGTCTTCGTATATCTCGTATCCTTCGCTCTAAGGCTCGAAAGTCCCACGCCGCTGAAGTGGGCCGCGATCGCAGTAGTGATTCTTGGTGTCGTATTGCTTGACGTCGGTGCGAGTGGCGTTACGGCGATGGGTGTAGGTGCTGGTCTGCTTGCCGGACTGTCCTACGCAATATTCATTTACGGCTTCAAGTATGCGGCGCCACACGGTAGCCCGCAGGCTATTCTCTCTATCGCGCTTATGGTACTTGCCAGTATTCTTATCTGGCCGAGTGATGTTGGCCAGACGGTTGCTGTCCTGAGCACGCCGGATTGGCCGCTATTCGAAGTACTCGGTGTACTCGGCGCAGGTTTGTCTTTTGTTCTTTATATCATTGGTTAAAAACATACTGCCCCGGCCGTGGCCTCCGTTGTCGCAATGGTCGAACCGGTCACCGCGACGCTGTTCGGCGTCGTGGTGTTAAGCGAAACCCTGGTAGGGCCGCAAATTCTGGGTATGGGACTGATATTAGTCACAGTGACCGCGCTGAGCGTCTTTTCAAGCTCTGGACGGCCACCCTCCGGATAGAATCACTAGCTAGTTATCGTTCTGATCTAGGATCCAACGCTGTGATTACAGCTATCTGTAGGTATTGACGACTTGCGAAGGGTGAGCAGAGAAAGGTAACGAGTTTTTTCTTGGCTTATTTGATATTTGCCTAACTAAATATTACAGAAGGCGCGGAGTAGCCAAACCGCTCAAGCTATCCATTATATCAAAATTGACTAAATTTCCGCTATTGGCCGAAAGCTGAAGTAAGCAGGAGTAGGGGTGAGCTCTTCGTAACATTTAGCACCATTTTATGTAACAGCAGTAACAGTGCTTACAACTAGACCTTATTTAAATCGAAAACACGGAACTTTCCAAGCGTCCTGATAAACATGCAACAAAGAGGAGTGGTTACCCCACTGAATGCAGAACTCACCGGCTGTCCCACCGTCGATATGGTACAACCCGATAAAAATCCGCTCAGTGATTCCTTCTGTGAGTCTAACTCCATCCATACTGCTGTTGACTTAAAGCAGCCCTCGAACTCTTTCATACGATCTCCTTAGTCATTCCTACCCTGTGCAGGTCTCATCATTGGTAGGGCGCAGAGTGACCCTGGAGAGAGGAAGTGCTGGATGGCCGCCACCAGTCGATAGGCTACAGTATAAATTATGGGCAGGACGCATTAGGGGCTGAGTGTTTACGCTGCCGTCCGGTCAAGTAGAGAGCGAACGTGCGGATTGGCATCCCGACCATCACCCTCGACCCCTTGGGCAGGCCGATTGAGTGAGGCGCCGGCCCAAAGAGCCACTGCAGCAGACCGGCTCACACCGGCAGTGCAGTGAATAACAAGTTTCACCGGCCGGCGATCGTTGGCCCACTGCCGAATCCAGCTAGAAATCATCCGCGCATCAGCAAGCGTCATAGGCTCTTCGCAGCCGAAGCCTTCTCCGGGAACAACATCATCAAACTGCATTAGGAGAACGTCAGCCCATCCCTTTGCCAAGCGAGTTGAACGCTCGTCCACCCCCCGAATGGACAAGACGACAGTATCGGCTCTTGCTTGCCGGCGCTCGATGTCGCGCCGACTTGTATATTCGATGCTAGTGATCATTGGTTTTCTCATTCTGGTTGGTTAGGGCATGGAGTGCTTGCTGGCGAACTCGCCCTGCGAGGTGAATCCTCATCGCGTACTCGGAGGCCGCAGATCGAGATCGCTTACGAGAAGTCTGGCGATTGATATGCTGCTGGGTATCGATCACTAGAGCCTGAGCAGCAGCGACATATCGCAGCAGTGTTTCGCGCTCGGGGTACTTAGGATGGGTGCTATCCCATGACAGGCGAACACACGCCTCTCCAATCACGGACGACCGAGTAAAGGGGTTATCTAAGTAGTGCTTCACCAGCGTCTCGCCAGCCTGGGCCAGCTGCCCATCAGTTTGCTGCATGTGGTTTCCCCTTATCGTCCCCCGGCACATAAGTGGCTGGTAATAAGGAGATAGGGCGGGTAATGACACAGAACGAGAAAGCCCCAACTAGCGAACTAGAAGGGGCTTGAAGGTTAAGCATTGAATCTGTTCAGCTGAGAGCTGCAGATTTGCTGTGTTTAACAGCTTACCCTGAACCGAAAAGCTACAGGGATGCCTCAAGGAGGTTATCAGGACTGCTGACGTAAGCGCCCTTGCGTGATAGCCGAATAGCCCGCGGGCCTTGTCGAAACAACCTGACTACCAACCTAAAAGGTTATCGTGATTAGAAATTTTCTTATCCCATACCGTTCTTTGAACGGCCTCGCCAATAAGATAGGGGCCTGGGTGACATCTGGGAAGTTAATATTGGAAAAAATAATACCCTCAAGACGCTCTCGGTCAGCTGAGGGGTGGCTAGATTGAGTGGTTTTGGCCACCATAATTTTGTGTCGAGCTGTCAGTAGTAGAATCTACTTGCCGAGCGTTCAGAGTACCCGGGGCCAGCGGTCGAAGGTAACGCTTTAGCGTCTCGCGATCGGTAATCGTAGGGTCCAGCCATGCCTCAGCGCCAGCAGCGACTACCACAGGCATGCGTCGACTGATCTCCTTGGCTTTCCCTCTGGCGGGCTCCGTTACGATCGCACATCCTTGACCGCCTTCAGCTAGCCGAGTGAATATTCCGGCTAGGTAAAGGCGCGGACGCTCCTGGACACTGAAGTAAAAGGGCAGTTGCTCGTCACCCTCATACTTCCATTCGTACCAGCCATTCACCGGCACAAGACAACGATGCCGCGTAAAGGCACCTTTAAAATATCGTTTGCTGGCCAAGCTCTCAGCTCGTGCGACATGGGTAGAGGGAGTGTCATTCGGCGCCCAGCGTGGCTTATACCCCCAGCGCATTGCCGTCACCTGTATTTCATCTCCAACGGCGCCGATGGCTATGATGGGCGCACCAGGCGAAATATTGAAATGCGGTGGGGGGAATGTTGCACCGGAATCCAACGGATAGCCTGTCAGTGATGTCACGTCAGCCACATCATCGAAGAGCGCGAAACTACGACACATTGCTATCCTCCTGCCTGGTTGGCTACCCCACCAGTTTAACTATAGAAACGCCCCTTGGAGACCTGTATCGACGGGTGTCGAAAAGAAGGGCCTAGTGTTTTAATTGAAGTAGGGCTTTTAGTGAAGCAGCTGGTGAGCCCTAGTCAGACAAACTAACCGATGAGGTAGCACCGTGATTGAGTGCGAAGGCATGAAGGATGATGAGACGCCATGTGAGCGAGAAGCAGTTCACGATATAACAGTCGTAGTGTTCGGCCAGGAACGCCAATTATTGCTTTGTAATGACTGCGTGCCAAAATATGTAGAGGAGGAAGACGACCTCTAATTACGTGCTATTACCTGCTACGTTCGCATGAATGGGTAAGCAGATTTTTCATAATGGCCAATATTTTAACCTTGAGACCCGGCAATAAGCCGGGTTTTTGCGTCTCAATTACCGAGGCTAATTGGATACAAAAAAACCCAACGTCGCGGTACGTTGGGTTTTTCTGAATTAATATCTTACTAATTCAACCAGCTGCAAATCTTTCAATATGGTTCTGTTCTTTATGCTCGGCATGCCAAAGCTCATAGTTTGCCTGCATCGTTAGCCAGTGCTTGGCGTTGCCAATTCCGCCGTGCTCTAACTTAACGGCCAAATCGGGGGAAATAGCGGCATGTTCATGTAATACGCGTGAAACTGCTGCACGAGACATGCCTAACTTTTTGGAAAATTCAGTGACGTTCAGCCCCAGCGCTGGCACGATCCGACGGCGCAATAAGCTACCTGGGTGCGGCGGGTTCATCATAGTCATGTTTCAGTTCTCTCTCTACACAAATTGTGTATCGCATATTTGAGGTATTGCATTCGTGGCTACGTCTGCGAAGCCATCTTTCTCGGTGGCCCTTGATAACCGTACCGAGCCGGTTATCAAGGAACGCCGCGGTTAGTGGTAGTCTAAATAGTCAACAAGGTGTACATCTTCCCCATCAAACGTAAATATCACTACCCAATTACCGTTTACATGCACCGAAAAAAAGCCTTTTCTATCACCCTTCAAACTATGAAAATCAAATCCTGGCAAATTCATATCGTTTGGCTTAGTGGCTGCGTCCAGTGCAGCAAGTATGTCTTTTAAATCGTCTACATGGTTTGGTTGTACTCCTTGGGATTCTCCCTTCTCATAAAGACGTTTAAGCCCTTTGTGTTTGATCTTCTTTATCATCGCATTGCTTTGCTCCCTTGTTGTGAAATGCCCTCGAAGTGTAGCGCGTAACGCTACACGCGTCAATGGCGACTGAGGTAGAAACTGCTTAAAGGTGGCATGGTTGACAGTACGCGAGCAGTTGTTCCACCAACTAGATTGGGCCCGATTGAGGTGAAAAAAAGGGTGTGCTCATTAACGTGCTCCTCTCTCATTCCTGCAGTAGTGCAGGTCTCAAGAGGGGATAGGGGAGTTGCAGACCGTCAAAAGTCGATCTCGAGGCGATCTCCAGCGGCTATACCATGCTCATTGAAGTAGCCGGCGTTTACCTCCAGGGCCATCCAGAAGCGAGTACCAGCTGGATAACGCGGACAGGCTTTTTTTTCTGTCGTGCAGGGGACCATGCTGGTGATCGACTGGATCTCTCCGTCATGGTCGAGAAAGGCAATATCAAGCGGTATACGAGTCTGATACATCCAGAAAGCATGATCGCTTGTCTGCTCCTCATCGTAGACGAAGAGCATGCCAGCATCGGGAGCCAGTGAGTCACGCTCCATTAGGCCGTTGCGACGCTGGCGCGAGGTAGATGCCACCTCAAGCACGAGCGAATGCCGGCCTTCCTTAGCGTGCAAAACACCAGAGGAAAATGCAGTGGCCTGTCGAAGAATCATCCCGGTGATTAGTGCAGTGCCAATCAAGAAAAGCGCCAAAATGCCGATACTTTGCCGGGTAGTGGGCCGATCGAATCTCACAAGCCTTTGTTGACGCTGAGACATTATCACCTGGGCTCCAGAATAAAATCAGAATGTCACTCCAAGATAGAGCCGAGGGTGACCGTAACGGTTAGGGTTTGGGGGGAACATATTATGCTGGCGACCACATTACTGGTCCGCTGGCTGCGTTATGCTCGCTGGGCCAGCCCAGCAGCCGTGCAGCACGCTATTGAATTTTCACACTTAGCATCCCGGGTAACGCTCCCAGCCGCTAGCGCCAGCGAACTCGGTATCATCCAATGGCACCGATGGCCGCTTTGCTTAGGGCGCGACATTGCCTACTGGCAACCAGGGCGAATGGGGCTGCAATGTAAGCGTTTGCCTTATCCAGCGGCAGCTGGACTCACAATGACCACCTACGATGATAACTTCAGTTGCTCGATCAGGGACATCATCTCCCTAGCGTCAGGGAAAGGCGATCTCGTCGGCTATGCCACTCTCGACTCCTATGCTATAGGCGAATGTCGCGGATTGGTTCACAACGATCGCGCCAGCATCGAACCATTGCTCAACTGGCATGAACTCCGCTTCCATGGCGGCGCTGGTGCTGAAGAGTCAATAGAAGGCTTCAGCTGGAAGCCCGGGGGATACCATCTACACAACCAGGGCGGCGCCCATCACTTCGCTGCGGCTCGTCTGATTGCCGGCTTCTTCGATCCTGAGCTTCGCATAAAAGCTCCCTTGACCAAGCATGCACTGAATCCCGAGGTCGCCCAAGTTATCCTCAGCGCCTTCGACATCTTTTGCGAGCCAGAGCAGCACACGATGAACGAGGCGTTTATGAAGCGTATGGAGGCTGCGCAGATTCCATTCGCCATCTGTGCAGCACCCCCACCGTGGCAGGATGGCCATCACCTTTTACTGTTGTCCTGTGAGAACAGTAAAGCCATGGGCGTAGCCGATATATTCCGAGCTTACGGCTGGCTCGATGTCGGCGACCTCTTACGCAAGCAGGCGAAACAACAATAGCCAAAAAACTGAGCACATCCAATGGACAGGGCTGGCATCAGCTGGTGTTATTGCGGCATCGAACAGTCGCTCGAAGAATCATCAGGCTGGTAGGGAGCTTTGAAAATACAGTGATTAACAACGCATATAAGGAGAATGAACTTGGCTAAGATAAAACACGACGCAGAGGCGTTTCACGCTGAGATAGCTATGCGCGTTTACGATGAATCTGTGACCGACGCTATTGACGTTATCACTCGTGATGGCGAGCCTGAAACCCTGCTGGCAGTGGTGCGAAGCCTTGTTGATTTTAACGTGTATTACAGCAATCAGAAAAACTATAAGACGTACCAACACGCCTATGCCGCTATCGGTGCCGCAATTGACAAGGCGAACCCAGAGCATCAGCCGCTAAACAAACACTGGACTAAATGATCTTTCATATAAACAGTATATTTAACGCTTTGCCTAGGTATTGAAAAAGCCCCTGCCAGCCAGTGGAAGGGGCTTAGAATGGATCATAGATCCTCTTCGTCACACTTCAGTGCTACCGACCCATTGGGTGCCGAGAAAGGCCTCTACGCCTTCTGCGACATCCTGGGGGAGCATTTGCTCAATGCCTCTGCCTGTCGCCTCTAGGGCCTCATGCGTCCAAGGCTCAGAGGGCAATACACTCAATAGCACTTTTTTGCGATCGAGATCCTGAATGGTCAAAGGCTCAAGCTGATGTCCCATAAGAATGTCAGGCTCACCGAACCATTGATCCGTCACAAACTTGATACTGGACATACTTACCTCCAAGCGGGCTCCTAGCCCAGATTGTGAAAGCCCCTCCACCGCTAGGTGTTGGGGCTTGAAAGATCATGCGATCCGGTACAGCTCAACGGCACCAGTCCTGGATCATTCTTGATAGCCGGTCAGCTTCATCCCAGCTCCAGAATTTCCCGCTCACCAGGGGCACTGCCACGAGGCCACCCAGCGGTAAGGATCTCGTTAGATATGCAGTGCAAACATACCCTTCGCAGTTCCCCCTCCGAGATTCAGTCATCAAGCTCACCCTGTTGGTGAAAGATGCACTCTGAGTGAGGACAAACGCTTCATTAGCGCCATCATTGAATTCCATCTGGTTCGAGACCCATTCATGCTCAGGCAGCTTGACATTGCAGTAGCGCTGAGCACGATTCCGCATGTACTCAGCAAATTTGCAGATGGTCGCAGCGTCTAGCTCGTCTGCTCGAGGCAACTCGATAAGCTTATCCTCAAGGTACTCGAGGCTATCGCCTAGCAAGTCTGGTGAATATGGACGCAGCTCGCGAATCCAACAACCGTTCTCATGCAGCTGCTCAGCGAATACCAACTCAGCTTGCTTGTCCTTGAGGACTTCCTTCACCAAGTCCGCACTGCGCTTCGCATCAAGATAGACATAGCCTGCATAGACATTATCGGCATCAACGTAGCTATGTTTTGAGATGGCATTGTCAATACCTAAGCCCTTAACGATCTGCTTGGGTAACTGCAGCCACGACAAACCATCGATAGCGTCGGTATGGATTACGGCGTCGATTGTCATCATGTGTTCTCTCCTCTCATTCCTGCAGAATTGCAGGTCTCAAGGGGAGGTAGGGGGAAGAGTGACGCTGCAAAATGAAAAGAGCACCATCCCGGTAGGAATGGTGCTCTGGGCAGAAAAATTACTCGAGGTGGGAATCATTCCACATCGCGATCGATACATCACCTTCAGCAAGGCCCATGCATACGATCTCACAAATATCTTCCCGCGGTGACTCGCTTTCGGGGTCGATATGCCGGCCCCAGTCGCGAGCACAAGCACACCGGGCCTGATATGTAGCGGACTCCTGCTCATCTTCCCGGTAGTTCTGGATAGGCACCTCTATTGTGCCTATCCATATCGTCCCAATACCGTTGGTAGCATGGCAAAACGCGGTATAGGTACGGGTTACCTTGCTACTTGCCAGCTGACTGGACAACAGCGAGGAAGCTTCACCATTGAGCAACCGCTCCAGGTTTTTAACTTCTTCCTCCGTATATCCATCCCTTTCAGCAAACGGAAGAAACTCCGTTATGTCTGATTTGCCGCGTTCAGTCAGCGCGATTATGTCATCCCAATGGGCTTCAGAAAGTGTGGCTGTCTGCGTCTTCATGGTTTTCTCCTCATTCCTGCGGAATTGCAGGTCTCACAAGGAGTTAGGGGGCATGGTGACGCTTAGCTTATTGGAAGGCGGCCTACTATCAAACATTACCGCCCAAAGGGCACAGGAGACCACTATCGTTAATATCAGCCACCCTGGTATGCCCCAAGCCATTAATGCTCGTCAGTTGGCCAACCGAGTCCCAGGGGCGACTGTCTGCTATCAGGTCTGCTCTGACCGGGCCAACATGCGGCAACCCCTCCAGGGCGCTCTCCGGGCTTTTGTTCAAGTCGATGCAATCTGCATCCTGCTGCTCAACATCAACAGTAGAGGTGCTGGCGCCTGGGCAGGCGTTCAGGTTCAGTTCGGCGCCATCCAGAGCGATAAAAACAGGGGCGTGATCCGATACCTCTGAGCGAGCAACATCATGCTCCATACCAAACACACTGGGGAAGGGGATCATTCCTTGATCAGTCACAGGCAGGCCGTTGTTTTCGTACCAGAAATTATCATAGAGGCTGCGGTACACCCCAGTTTCGAGAGCCAGTGTGGTGGCCACACGCTCCAATGCCGGCATTGCGCCAGCTTCTCGGAGAGGCCCCCATGCCTCGTGATCAGGCTCGAGATTGAAATCCCCTGCTATTAATCGAGGAGTACCGGGATATACCTCCTCGAGCCACCCCCAATAGTCAGCCAGAGCCTCAATCTCCGGCACGCGATCGCCGACTGAATCTCCATAGACGACATGCAGATTGGCCAGCGCCAGCTCAAGCCCAGACTCGACATCCCGGAAAACAGCGGAGTAGGGCTCCCGGGCAAAAACGTCATCATGATCAAGAAACACCACTGCGCCTTGAGCATACTCGACCTCAGACTCGCGCCAGACAAAGCCATAATGCTCGCGATACCGCTCCCCCTTTCCAAGGGAATGGCTAGCCATTGACTCCCAGCCTTCCCCGGTCGTCGTCTCAAGCTGGTTAACCAGCTCTCCCAAGGCATCGTCACTCATCAGTTCTTGTATGGCGATCAGATCCATTGACTGCATGATGTGGGCAAGCTTCTCAATGTCCTTGCCATTATCCCAACCGAGCTGCCGTAAGTTCCAGCTGCCTACGATCATATCCGCGGTGGCCATGGCTGGCGCCAGCGCCAGCATGAGCACGGTGAGCAACCGTGATGTTCTGAGTATCATTTCTCGTCCTTAGCTCCTTTGGTTTTCGTTTTCGGCGTTTGCCGTGCTTCTTGGCCAGACAGTTGCTGGCTCAGATCCTCTTCGCGAGATAGAGCTATGGCCAACTGTGTCCGGGTTTCTGAAAGATCCTGCTGGGCGTGAGCCAGCTCCTCAATCCGCTTGGTGGCTGCTTTCAGATCACTACGGGCTTCACTAGCAGAGGCTTTAATCTTGTCGACATCGGAACGAAGCGAAGCATTCTCGTCCTGCAGCTCTACGCTGCGCTTCACAACCGAGGCATTCTCCGCACGAAGGCTGGCGTGATCCTGTTGAAGCGAGGACAGGTCTTCATTGACCGCTTCGAGGGTCTTCTGAAGCCGTAATTCGCGTTGCTGGGTGGATTCCAGCTCCCGGGTAGTGGCCTTCAACTCGCTTTCAATAGTAGCCAACAGGGTGTTTACCTCGGCCTTCTCGTCACGCAACTGGTCGACCAACGCCTGTTGGCGCTGTGCTTCAACGCGCATTGTTTCCAACTGCTTATTCTGGCGGGCAAGCTGGTCATGTAGATCGGAGACGCGCTCCATAGCATCGGCTGACCGTTGCTTTAAGGTGGCATTCTCTGTAACCAGCGTCCGGTTATCGTCCGTTAGCTGCTCGATGTGCTTATCGTTCTGTACGGTCTGCTCTCGTAAGGAAGAGATGCTTGCTTCCAGCCGCTCGATTTCGCGAAGCGCCTCATCGCGCTCGTCGTTGGCTGTTACCTCGCGCTGCACAGATTCTGCACGAATTCTTTCGACCTCTTCATCAGCGAGCTGAGTTGCTGAACGCCACAGCTCGCCGCCTACTCGTTCCAAAACAGTGCGGATCTCATTTGGCATTTCACGCACAGCTATGGCACTGACCTTCAAATTTTCGCGCCATTCGCGCATGACAGGGGAGATGTGCGATAGCGAGCCGCCACCCAATCGCTCACGCACTTGCTCATTGGTAGGCCTGTCGATGCCTTCAGCTACCAGCTTCTCGGCTGCATCAAGTATACGATCACGGATTTCTGGCTTGATAAGCATCTCTGGGTCTCCTTATGTGTATGTATTGTATGTATGTATAATACATACAATACACCATACGGACAAGAAATAGCTTCGGGTACGCTCTAAAAACGCTGGCGCAAACCTGCTAACTGGCGTATCTGTGCAACATTCCCACCTATACAGCTGCCTGTCGCCGTGCTTTTGATGCCGGCACACGCTGATAACACTGTTGCTGTGCAACATCCCCACCGCTGGAGCTGGACAAAAAAAAAGCCTCCCGCGGGGGAGGCTGTTGAATGGTAAAGAAAATCAAGCTGCCACAGTTGCTGCAGTTGTGTCTTCATCTCCGTCGACCAAGCTGCACTCTTGTGCCATTTGCTCGATGAAGTTGACCGCCTTCTGTGCATCAGCCAGGGCACGGTCAATCTCTTTGGCCTGGTCACCTTTGAGCCGTGAAGCCCATCCAGTGAGGTAGGACGCCGAGTTTTCCGGGGTAGCAGGAAGTCCAAAGCGCATGGCAGCAAGCCAGGCGCCAGCTTCTGCGACTACTTCCTCTCGAGCGCGATCGCTCTTGTCCCGGTTGAGACGCGAGGGAGCACCAGTAGCATGGATCAGCTCATGCAGGCCTGTGGCCGCAATTTCACTGACCTCATGGAACTGCTCAGGGCGAGGCAGGCGTATGCCATCCGTAGAGGGCCTATAGTAGGCCTTGTCGCCGCCCCAGCTTAGAGGGATACCCGATGCCTCAATCAGCCGCGCAACGAACTGCACGGGCTCAGGTTGAGCTTCTATGGCTGGTGGCTTAGCAGCCTCAGTCAGTGGGTCCGCCAGCTGCTCCTCGTTGAACACATAAAAGATACGGTTTACGGGGATAACCTTCTCCTCCGTTGTGCCGTTCTCCTTTTTCTCGCGCTTCTTGTGGAATTTCCAGAATTCCACGGGGGTGCCTTTCTCGCCCTTACGAGGGTGAGTGCCTAGATCCTTCGCTTGCTTGAATGTGACCCAGGCAGGGCTGGTGTAACCGCTTTTATCCGAAGCGATCCAGAGGCTCACGATGTTGGACCAGCCGGTATAAGCACGTCCCGAGGAGGCGTTGTACGGCTGACTCACATCTTTGTCGCCTGGCTTCCAAGGTTTTTGCCAAGGGGCTGTGCCCTCCATCAAGCCTTGGATGAGTGCTTCACGAATGCCATCGATTGCACGCTTGCTCATGATCTATCTCCTCTCATTCCTGCGGGAGTGCAGGTCTCAAAAGGTGATAGGGCGCCTGGTGACAGCCAGCACGGGTCAGTGCTTTCCCTAACTCTATTCGAGACCCGGAAACGGGAATGAGAGAGGAGAGGATCATGAAGCACACCAATCAATTGGATATGTTCGCAGTTAATGAGGCTGCCAAAGTTTATAGTTTCCCTGGAAAGGGAGCTGTAGAGACCGCAGAGCAGCGTAAAGAGCGTGAAGATGCTGTCATCACAGAGGCGCTGAATATCATAGAAGCACGGCTCTATGGTCAGCTTGAGGGTGACGGGGCAAAGCTAACGGCTCCTTGGATAGCGGTTGATTATCTGACGCTCAAATATGCGGAACTGCCTTACGAAGTATTCTCCGTGACGTGGCTGAACTCGCAACATCAAGTCATCAAGCATGAGGAGCTTTTTAGAGGCACCGTGGACCAGGCGGCTGTCTATCCTAAGGAGGTCGTTAGAAGTGCAATTGAAGCGAATGCTTCAGCAGTATTGCTGTGTCATAACCATCCTAGCGGTAGTCTTCAAGAGAGTGACGCTGATCGTCAGATTACGAAGAAGCTACAAGAGGCTTTGGATGTTATCGATATAAAGGTGATAGACCACATTATTGTGGCTGGTACCGAGCATGTCAGCTTCGCAGAGAAGGGACTGATGTAACCTCAACGGCTATGCCGTATTCATGGCCCCTCAAGCATTACTGCTTGAGGGGCTTTTTATGGTCTATCATTCACCTGGCTAATTTTCTGGAGTAGTAAATCTGCTCAACAGCTGCCTTGTCCCGAGCGACGATGTTTAGGAGGGCGGGAAAGCATGCTGGTTAATATAATAAAGGATAAGGGTTAGGGGAGGGGTAAGACAGGGTTACGGGCTACCATTCACGCATTAGATGCTTGAAATAACACGATAAACTTCCGAAAACTGATGCAACATCCCCACCGCTTACTGTGCAACATCCCCACCGTTTGCGATGCAACATTCCCACCTAGGGCCCAAAGTTATCCATGTGATGTCCACAGAAATCGCTTTTTTGTCCACATTTAGATCCATTTCGACACTATCTGTGCAGTATTCCCACCTACATGTTTCTGAAAATAGTGGGTTGACAGGTCCACGTCGATTCGATTCGCATAAAGTGTGCAACGTTCCCACCTACGAATATAGCCTGATCTGCTGGTCAGAAAATAACCTGTGCAACATCCCCACCGAAAGTGTGCAGCATTCCCACCTACGGAATGGCACTTTTCCACAGGCTTACCCACAGTAAATGTGGATACGTGGCCAAGATATAGGGCCTATTATACCGTTATCATTTGGACGTGGCTCACTTGAACGATCTGTATCCAAGGTCATCCGATTGATACCCAGTACAAGCCCCTGCCAGGTAAGAGGGTTCCCTATTCGTCACTCCGGGTGAGCTTTATCGGCCGGTGGTGAAGGCATAACGGTGCAACGTTCCCACCTATCAGACCTTGCCCAGCATTAGGACGCCCCGTGACATGCTGGCCCCGCGGTAGCTGTGATTATGAAGGTGGCCACCCTCATTGCGGGCTGCGATCGATTAGGTAGGAGGCTGCCAACTGTGCAGCATTCCCCCCTAAGCTGCCTGGCCATAAGAGCTGAGGTTGACGGCAGCCGAAAGAGGCTCCCAGTTCGGGGATAGCTTCAATAGGGAACCTAGCTTAGGAGTAGCGGTGACTACGTTGAGAGCGCAGACACGATAGGCAGAAACAGCCCATGTGTGCAGCATTCCCCCTACGCTGTTAATGAACACATCCCTATGCTTCATTCCATCGCTTAAAGGAGAGGCCTGCTAACTGAGTTAAAGCCCCAGAATTGCCAAAGACGCAGTAATGGGCTAAATATTACAACGGACTTTCACTTATAGAATGTAAGTCTTTATGTAGTCGTATAGAGTTACTTTTATAATTGGCCCGCTTAACTGTTTTTACAAACTTATCGGTAGGATAAATTGTGTAATATATATCAATGAGCTTCTTGCCTTCCGTAATGCGCTTTGCTTTATAGCTAGCTATAACCTCATGCTCAACGAGAACGTCAAGAGCAATCTTCATGGCCCGCACATTACTACCCATGCGATCAGAAAGCCCCCGGGGGCTGCCTGATAGGTAAGGAACGAGGCGCGGGGTATAGGGGTCTTTGGCTGAAGCTTGGCTCCAGTAGTGGCTCATTCGCTTATGCATGTACCGGGCAAGAGGGCTCTTTATTGACATTGAGGTACTATAGTCATATAGCCGAAATGTTTGTTTCAGAATGCTCTCGGTAACTAAAGGATTAAACTGTACGTAGCATTTAGTATCGCCTTCCCGCATCTGAATATCTTTTCGCGTGGTTAGGCCGACCATAGGAAAAAAGCTTGAAGAAATAACAGTTTCATTATCATTTGTGACCGTTTCAAGCTGTGCGCCACGACAAACAAGAATCGCCTCTTTTATCTCACTTAGTTTAAACTCATGCTTATTCCGGCGTAACTCTGCACGTAACTCGTAGAAAGTAAAAAGGACACCGACTTTACCATCGATCATGACGCTACCGCCATTTACTGCCAGCTTACGTAAAGCGTCTTCTATAATCTCTTCTCGCTCACCAGGGTAAACTAGCTCATGTTTACCTTTTCTATTCTCGATAATAGCTGGCTTAACTTTAACCTTTATAACGCGGTCACCTATACGGCATTCTCGCTCTCTTACGGCGCTGTTAAGGTCGGTGAATCTGCGGCGCTTTTCCAAAGAGTATTTGGGCAATGCATCATAGATGTCGATGCTATTACTATAGTTTCTGTCCCTACTATCGTTCAGGCTGAACAGGTCAAGCTGAGGTGGTTTATTAACCGCAACCGCTTGTATGTCCTTGTCTTTATTGCTATCGCTGGCCATATCTAACCTCTGTCAGCCTACAGTATTAACCTGCTTTTTCTCTTCGATAAGCCAAGAATCAACGTCCTCGGCACCGTGCTGATCCTTCCAGGCTCTCAAAGTCTTATGATTGCCGCCTCTTGTTTCGACAATCTCCCCATTATGAGGATTGCGATATACCTTTATCTTTCTGGTCTTACGTCGAGCGGGTAACTTATTTGTGCCTTGTTCTTGATCAAATAACTCTATAACATCTACGGCCGATTTGTTATAAGCGGTCATTAACGTTTTTAAGCTATTAAAAAAAACGCTTTCACGCTTAAAGTCTTCTCGACTCTCAAGCGACTTTAATTGCTCACGAAGAGTCTCGGTTCGTTCCTGCAGCCGTTGATATTCGCGCAATAGGGACATGTGTATCCAAAGCAAGGCAATAAGAAAGTGTGCAAAGCACATTTTGGGACTAACGTGGCTTCATGTCAACGATATACGGCCGTTGGCTATTGTCGATCGGCTACCGCAATACTGCTCTGGCTAGGGTGCCACATTTGCTCAAAAAAGGCGCCAAACTCGAAAAATCCCGGGGTATTCCCCCTCTAAAAAGCCCAGATTTTGCGTACAGGGCTCCTGAAAATGCTATTTTATCCGATATAATCCATATAAAACAGCAACATAAGTCTGTTTAGGTCTCTTTCGAGTGGTCATAAACCCCCACAGTTTCTTGCCTTAGGGCTGGCGCTTGGGTTCTCTACTTATTAAAATAGTTATTTAAGAAAGTAGAGAAGGGTGGAGATGGTCAAAAGTCGGAATTCAAGCCAACCATGAGGATGAGCTGAATGATCTGGCAGACCGCATACAGCAACTCACTTGTCACCGACCCGCTCGTACTGGTTTTTGACCAGAATGGCACCGGATGGGAACGTTTAGTTCAAAGGGTTCGCGCCATGCACCTGCCGTCTGCAAGAGGCCTTCACCATTTTGCATCAGGGCTCAGCTTTGTCGGAAGTTAGGGGCAGCCCTGACCAGGGAAAGAATCACAACCACATTGGAGCTTATGGATGTTCGATCACTTAATTATGCCACCTCGCGCAGGATATGCTGTTCTCACTACCAATGACTTTATGGCCATTGTCCGTGACACGGGCGAAATAGTCAGCGTCCTAGAGGACGCCGATGCAGTGCTCGAGCACATGAGCTTAACCCTCCCGGGTGGACTGCGGCGCCAGCGAGTCTACGTTGAGTCGGCACCTGGCTCACTAGGCTTTCACGAGCTTGTGCATGTGGCCGGGGATCTGATTGATATTGTTGCGTGTTCAGATGATCAGGCTGATCATTTGCAGCAACAGGTTGCTACCGCAGAAGGGAGTCTCGGGAATGGCTGACTCACTGACGATCATCCCTCCCGCCGCCACTGGGAACCTTGCGGTTGCACCGGATGCTCTGACAGAGGCGAAAGGAAACCCAGCGCTGTCCTACCTTATGGGCTTAGGCTCTCGCCGAAGTAGGGTAACAATGCGATCGCACCTTCTGAATATTGCCCATCTTAGCGGTGGCCACGACATCAAAACCTGTCCGTGGCATCAGCTTCGACGTGAGCATGTGCGATCGATAATCGAGCTGTTGAGCGAGCTAGATAAGGCTCCCGCAACCATCAACACATCTCTCTCCGCAATGAAAGGTGTGGCCCGGGAGGCTTGGGTTGCCGGGGGTATGGATAGTGAAAGTTACCAACAGATAAACGATCTCAAGTCGGTTAAAGGGTCGAGGCTGCCTAAGGGTGTTCACCTGGATGATGCCACGATCAGTGCCCTTTGTTCCGCATGCGAAACAGACGAGACTCCAAAAGGTGAGCGTGATGCAGTGTTGCTTAATTTGTTGGTCAATACAGGGTTGCGTCGTTCGGAATCTGTATCGATAGACCTAGAGATGATTGACCACGGCCGGCAATCGATCAGGATCGTAGGCAAAGGGAATAAAGAACGTATCATATTCATGGCCAAGGATACTTTTCAGAGGGTCGTGGCATGGCAAAGTAAACTAGGGCGTGATACCGGCCCATTGTTCCCCAGGGTGCGCCGCCACGGGATTATCACTGACGCACGCATAACTGATCAGGCCGTGTACTTCATCATCAAAGAGAGGGCCGCTCAGGCAGGAATCGAGGTATGCGCACCACATGACTTCCGACGCACATTCGCCACTAACATGCTGGATCGAGGCGTTGACGTTCTCACTGTGCAGTACGCTTTAGGGCATAGCAATCTAGCCACTACACAACGTTATGACCGAAGCGCTGAAAGGCGCCTAGAGGAGGCGATGAAAGCGATATGACACAGCAAACCAAGGCATCACCCAAAGTTAGTGAAGTCATCCAGCGCCTGGCTGATAGTGGCATAGGGTTCACCGCCAGCCACGATGGCCCAGCTGGGATGGTTACCGTGACGCTAACGCCAGGTCAGCTCGAGATGTTCTGGAGCGATCCGCCAACGGCTTTTGCCAGCGTCTATGGTGTCAGCCGCGATGACTACATCGCCTGGCATGCAGCTGGGTACATGGCCCAGTGTGGAAATCTGACAGCCAGAGGAAGGCGGTGTCGCAATGCCGTTGTAGATGGGCATCTTGTAGGCTCTCCAGACCGCTGGTTAGCGATGAATGGAGGCTATTGTAACGTCCATGGTGAAGGATTTTCCTAATAAAAAAGGGAGCCCGTTAATGGGCTCCCTTGATTGCTGCAATGTCACTAACCAAAGTGCTTGTAGAAGGAGGCAGGGTCCAGAATTCCCCAGCTTTCAAGGGAGTAATAGCCCATGGCACCTTCTGGGGAGCTAGGGTCACGAATGAAGAGGATCTTCACCTTTAACTCTTCCCGGATCGAGGTCAGCTGACGCTTAACCGTACCGGCCGGGATATTCGTAGCTTCAGCAATGTCCTGAAGGCTCGGGCGATCCATGTGGTCAATGGCACGGATGATGTCGTATTTTCGCTGTGTGTCACGCGATAAGCTCGGCATAGAGGTCAGTCCTCACCCTCGACGCCAAGTAGTTTAACGTCCGAGACACTTACTCTAAGCGTGTGCATTTCATCATTATCGAGCCGGACCCAGCAATAGCCTGGCTCGTGATCGATGCGGTCAGTCTGGAGCAATCCGCTACTCCATGCGCCCTTAACTTTGACGCTTACCACAATCCGAGCCCTGGCAGGCTCCTTTGCCATAACTGGCGCTGGGGCTTCCGACTTTGCGCCAACCGTCTCCTTGGGTATGGGCTGCTCTTTGTTAGCGATCGGTTTTGGTGCCTGTGGCTCTATCGGTGCAACATCCCCCTTACCAGGAGTTGGGCTGTCGTCCTTGGGAGTATGTGTTGACTCTGCTGACTGGCTGCCTGCAGTTGTGCCACCCTCGCCCGACTGCGGCGCCGCGGGGGTCGAGTCGAGCCCGCTCAGCGGTGGCTGGTCATCGTGCGTCCCTTGAGCTGCTGGCGCCCCCTGGGGCTCTATGGGGGTTGTTACTGGGTCTTCAGCCAGGGTGCCATTCTTCGCCTGTTTCAGTAGCTCACGGCATGCTTTTCGGCTTATGCCGTCTACCAATGCCTTTTCGCAAATGCGTTCTGCCTTCTCTGGAGCAATCTGATATATCTGCCTAAGCGAATTCAAGGATTCTGGATCAGCCGTGACCTCTTCCTCATAAAGTTTCTGAACGCACTCCGGGAGCTTGAGCAGGGAAAGGTGCTGTGAGATGAAGCCACGTGACTTGCCTAGACGCTTAGCCACATCAACGGCCTTCCAGTCCTCATCAATGAATTTTTGAATCCCCTTGGCTATTTCCATCGGGGTCAGGTTCTCACGCTGGATGTTTTCGATCAGCTCTCCAGCTGTCTCGTCCAGCTCGTCCTGGTCCTTTTTGTTGACGATTGCCTCTACGGGTACGCCGGCCTGTTTACAGGCACGCCAGCGGCGTTCACCTTTCTGAATCCGATATTTACCATTGGCATCCTTGGGATATACGATGATCGGCTGTTCCTGGCCATGCGACTTTATAGAGTCAGCTAGCTCCTCAATACCGGCGAATTTCACGCGAACCTGCCCATCTTTCGGCACCACATCTGCTGTATCCAGCACCAATACTTCTTTGGCGCCTTTAGAGCGGCGTGAGAGGCTTTGCAGGTTGTCTAGTTGTCCTAATGCCATGTCAGCCCACCTTTTCCATGAGTTCTTCGATCACTGCACGGATCTCTTTGCCTGCCTCTCGTGCCGATGTCTTTTTTATGCTCCAAACGGGCACGCCGTTAAGGTTGGCCACGTCGAGTTGGCCTCGAACGCCAATTTCAGACTTGTAGACCAAATCCGGCACCGCCTTGCGAAGCTCATCCCGCGTGATCATATCCTCCTCGAAGCCGCGCTTGAGGTTATTGATCACCATCCCGGTATTTTCCAACGCGGGATTCAGCTCCTCCTGAACGCTTATGATCGTATTCAGCAGACCCTCTACACCATCCAGTGCAAAACCACTCACTTGCACCGGACAAATGACATGGGTGGACATGGTGAGGGCAGCAACCAGCTTACGGCCCAGACTAGGGGGACAGTCGACCAGCACATAATCGTAGTTGTCTAGTATGCCGCTAGCCTTGAGATTTGTGATTGGGTTCACTACACAGTTCAGCGGTAGGGACTCAATCTCGGATAGCTCTGGATCGTTTTTGGTGGTCCAGATCAGATCCATTCCTCTCACGCATTTCATCGGCTTGATTTCATGCATGTTCTCATCGAACAGCCTGACCGATGGAGTGCCTGTATAGGTTGCCTCATCGCTCTGGCTCAACCGGCTAGAGGTGTTGCCCTGAGGGTCGAAGTCAACTGCTAGCACGCGATAGCCCGCCTCCACGAGATAGAAGACAGCTTGAAGACAAATGGTCGATTTTCCGACCCCGCCTTTCTGATTGGAGAAACTGATAATTTTGGTCATGGTGTTCCCGGTAGCCGACCTGGAATTGACAGGTTGAGAATATCCTTGTGAAAACGGTGGCGATCCCTGCCAAGTTACGCATGCGAAACATGATAATCCACATAAAATGATACGGCAAATAGTATAAACCGCTCTATCAGGCGCATAAAAAAGGCCTGGACATTGCCAGGCCTAAATGCAGGGAAAAGAATGACGTTAGGCAGCTTCAGGTGCCTGGGCGGGTTTCTCCGGGGCATCCTCCAGCACTGGAATTTCTTCACCGCCCAGAAGCGTGATTAGCTCTTCGGCAACGGCCACAAGAGCTGGGATGTGAATATGGGCATCGACATCAAACTTGGATGCTTCGTCATCACCCGGCTCGCCTTGCTCTAGCAGTGCATCGTCGTACTGTATCTTTTTGAGAGCCAGGTCATCCTGAAGCTGCAGCGCCAGCTGACCAGTCCTAGTAATCGCAAGAGCAGAGCAAATTCGGCCACCCTCAAGGTGTTGCAGTATTTCTTCACTATCGAGATCGACCTCTGCGGCTTTGATCACACCCTCATTGCCAGAAGGTGATTCAAGCTGACAGGACTCCCCAAGGGCCCAGCCATCAGCACGCTCAGAAGGCGTGGACAGCCAGCGAGTCATCAAACCCGTTGCGCGATGGCGAGTTGCCAGCGGGGTCACCTTGAGCGAGCCTAGCGTCATGCGCAGTAGGTCAAGCGCCTCTTCGGCTTTCTTTCGGCTTGCAGTGTCAACGAGTATCCAGCTCCGCTTTGTGTCGATGGCCACCAGGAAGTGCCCGGTTCGCTTCAGTGCGGTGGGAAGTAGCTCTTCGTATATCTGCTCTTTGAGCAACTTTTTCTCCGCTCGACGCAGCGGACTTCCTGAGGCTTTCTCCATTTCAGCCGCCCTTTCTTCCACAAGCTCTTTGACCGCTGAAGCTGGGAGTAGTCGCTCCTGCCGGCGAAAGCGAAGAATGAGGTATTGAGACTGCATGCTGTACGCCAGCACATCACCACATACTGTTGACCACCCTACTCTTTTAGCTTCTATTGGTGCGCAGCTTCGGAAAAGATGCTCTTGAATGAGACCTGTCATCTCGTCAGGCCCAGGAACTGGGCTGTGAGCACGATATAGGAGTGCGTTATCAAACATTATGAAGCCCTTTTGGATATTTCTATTAGGTAGGGGGCAGGCTGTCATTTGTAGGTGTGGGCATTATGGATAACGGTATAAACCTCCCTCCCCTCCCTAGCTACCCCAATGAGCGGATGACTGCTCTGTTACCTTGCAGTGGCAGGAGCTTCAACGCCCAGGGCTTCACGTAGAAAGGTATTGGCTGCCCTCCTCCCCGCGTTATCTCGTTGAGGGCTGCTGGCAGACTCTGCCGCAGTAAGCCAGCACGTTTGGTACGTCGCCAGTACAGATGAGTGGTCGACAACGCCACCCACGCGCAGACAATGCAGGATAAAGCGCTGGTCTTCTTTGGTAAGGGGTAGCTCATGCAACTGGCTCAGTAGGATTTCATCACTGTTCATATTATATCTATACTGGACGATGATTTATATTATTGATTCTGTAAAACGGCTCAATTAGTGCTTGCCACTAGCTGAAGGGATGTATATTCGCCTACTGCCGCCGGCGCAGGCGGCGCTTATGGCCTCTCGCGCTGAATGCCCGTAGTCCACGACACCATGTACCGCATCCTCCATACGCCAGTGTTCTCCGACGCGGGGAGCAAGGCTAACCCTCGCGAAGCCTGGAGGGAGCTTTACGGTGAAGCAATGAAGGTGAAGGTCTTCCAGGCCTTCGATCATCTTGAGATTGATCTCATCTATCTGATCTGTCTCGACCGCAAATACTGTGTAGCTCCCATCTAAACCCAGCTGGTTTTGCGCTACGATCGTCAGCATTTCATCGAACATTGGTGACGATCGTGCAGAGGTCTTCGATTCAATCATTCTTCACCTACTTATCATGAGAGCTTCTGTTTGGGCCTCTTTTACGATGATCGGTGACCAAGCATAAACGCCGCCCATCGATCCATAGCTCTCTGAAAATGCCCTCGTGTGTATACATCCCTACCAGCACATCCAAAGGCTCTGCGTAATACGTGGATGATGGTGACTGGGTTTTGTCGGTGATGGGAGTTTCGCGGACCTGCAGCACCACAGCGGTTTGGCTATCCAGTGGTACGGCCTTGTTCTTCATTCCCCATTTCCAAGAGACATTATCTTTGGGTGAGAAACGTTCGTGCGATCGCCCCTCGTTCAGAAGATCCAGGGCTAGGGAAATCGTCATCTTTGTGATGGCGGGGTCATCTGGATCGACTTGGCTAGCCTTCAACGACTGCTTGCCCCGCCCAGTCAAAACCCGTCCAACAGAAACGAGCCAATGCTCGTTGCCTTGTGTCATGCATCTATCCTCGGCGTCTTTCTATTTCGCCCAACAGCCACGGCCACGACTATAAGGGTCCAGGCAGCAAAAAACGTAAAGCCCAAATGAACGAAAGCCCCGTAGGGTGGGCCTATTTTTACAGAGAGGAAAAGCGATGCGCCAAACGCTATGAACCAACGGAACCAATAGTCAATTGCCCGGTTAGCGACCCAGCGCACCTGCTCGAGCGTCAAGGGCCGGTGTAGCCACCGATAAGGGTAAACAATCTTCTCCCTGCTGCCACGGCCTACCTTGAGTGGCTGACGGGGGAATATGCGGTTTACGGCAAACTGCGGAAACATTCCTTCTATTACTCTTCGCATAAGGCTTGCAGAGCGTTCGTCTTGAAGAGACATGGGGAGCCCTCTAACTGGGCGCCCTGGCTGCCTGCGAAGGAACCAAGGCGCAATTATTCAAGTTGCAGTGAGGTTACAGGTTTCGGATATCTGCTGCACGAAGGGCACCACGCTTGATATGTGCTTCGCCGTTTTCATCCCTGTAGATAGTATTCGGTGTGGATTTGATACCCAGGCTTTGGATCAAGTTACTGTTCTCGGTCACGATATTCATTGCTTCGGTGCTCGGGGAGCCGGAAACACTGCCCCCTCGTTCAAACGTGGCCAGCACTTCAACAGGGTTCTCTGCATCAACAATTTGTGCTGCCTGGTGGAGCGACCCCTCACCCATGAAGCCCACCGGAACCCAGCGGATAGTCACTTCATCTAGTACCGCTCGAGACGCCTGATACATCTGCTGGCAGTAACCACATTGCGTATCGAAGACAACATAAAGAACCTTGTCACCCGTTCCTTCTTCAACGTAGAAGGCTTCTTCCTCAACCTGCGCGAGTGCTGCAGCTTCTTGCTCCTCTGAATAACCATTGTCCTTGGCGCCAGAGCGCTGCGGCAGATTGGCCAACTGACTCTCATCCATGTGTTGTTCCATGTGGGCCTGCGTCAAGTTTTCGCCGCCCTCTCCCAAGATCATGCCGATAAAGGCATGATTACCATCGTCAGTGGTATAAATCACATTAGTGTCATTCTCCACACTAATGACCCAGCCATTGATACCGTCCAGTCCTGTATCGAATGTCTTATCTACTTTGGCGCCGGGAATGCCCAGGTCAGCCACCGCCTTGGGAAGCTCCATGCTGGCGCCAGCATTGTCGTCATTGGCAGTAGTTGTGCCGGAGATGAGAGCAGAGGCAACAACAACGGCGGAAGCGATCAAAGTAAGGTTTTTCATCAATAAGCTCCTTGAGCAAGGTTAATCGCCAGCTACACTGGCGTAGTCTTCGCCATGCTGAGCATGGCCACATAAGGTTCTCGTCATCTGCTGCTTAGGGCAGCAGCTCTTCAATTCCCGCCTCGCTCTGCGAAGCGGAACGCTCACGCGCCTGCTGGTTGGCACGGCTGACCAGCTCACGAGCCTCTTCATAGAGACTTGAGGCGCTATAAGTGGTGTCTCCTTGACGATCAAGACTTGTCTCAATCGTGGGGGCGTCTGTTGGCAGACCTAAGCCATCCAGAACAGTGTCAGTTATATCGGGTATGGTGCCGTCCAAGACTGATGCTTGGCGGACGATGACGATGGAGCCATTTGCAGCCTCTAGGATCGCTGGGCGAACGCCATTATCGACACGAGCGAAAGTGGAAACGGCTGAATCCCGCGTTTCGGCGTCACCAAGTAGTTCACTAGCTACAGCACGTCTGGCATTAACGTATTTGGCGGTGTCGAAGGTCACCACGGTCGGTGTTCCAGCGTTTGACGAGGCCCATGGGAGGTCTATGGGAATGACGGTTATAGCGAACGCCATCGCGCCCAGCACGCCGCCAACCAAGGGCAGCACCCTCTCCAAGGGATGCTGAGAACGGGATCTGATTTTCTGGTCTGTCTCACTCATGTGCCTACCTATCGTCTACGCATGAAAAAGCCCCAGGAATAATCCAGGGGCTGTGAATAGAACATCAAAAGGGAAATTCCCCTCCTTCGTCTCCATTACCGGCAGCACCAGCGCTACGCGGCTCACGGAGAATGCGGCAAGTATCCACCATTAGGTTGGTGTACACGGGGCCGTTATCTGCCTTGCGAAAGGACAACTCGCCTTCGACAAAGACCAATTGACCGCGCTTTAAACGATCTTTCATCACCTCGGCAAAGCGGCCGCCAAGAATGCAGTTAAGCCACATCGGTTCGTCGCCAGCCTTCTTGGCCATGTTGATACCGAACCGAACGTATATTTTGCCATTGCCGTTGGTCCGCACTTCGGGCTCACCAATGTGACCAATCTGTAGAGTCTGTCCCCACATGCTCAAATCTCCTCTCTCTCTCTCACATTCCCAACGAAATGGGTCTCGTTGGGGGATAGGGGCGCTACTGACACTAAGAAGCCTGCCAGTCCTTTTTTTTTCATTACGCATGAAAAAACCCCCTGACTCAGAAAAGTCGAGGAGGCTTTGAAAGTGTCACCGCGGGAGGTGACGAACGATTCTTGCCCTGGGCTGGAGGAAACTCCAGTGCGCCAGGTTAAGAAGGAAGTTACCGAATGCTCTCTTGGTGAAGCTCACCACGAACATATCATCGGCACTCTCAATGGCCTGCAAGGTGCTTTGTCGATGTAATTCGCGATCAGGGCGGCGGACCTGGATGACGGTTCCATCCTCAGCCGAGAACGCAAAGCCCTCCAGCTCATCGAGCGAGAAGACCTCGAATGCCACATTCGCATCGGTTCCCAAGTCCGCCATTTGACGTGGCGTTGGCTGGCGCCAGCGGCGACCGGCCTGACGAGGCAAGATGAAACGTGAGCCTTGCGCTGAGTCGATGGCAAACGCCACCTGATCAGCACTGAGGTCATCTATTTGCAGCCCGCCGAACTCACGACCAAAAGCTATGGCATCCTCTTGATTTACAATCAGCTCAATATTCATGTCGCTCTCTCCTCTCATTCCTGCGATGCAGGTCTCAAAAGGAGATAGGGCGGGGACTGCCACAAGTGGACAGCTGGAGCGCCTGTGAAATGTTTCGCATGCGGAACATCAGGCTGTAGGGGTAGTCTGCTACGGGGGTAAGAGAGGGCCAGCGCCAGCATAAAAAAGCCCCTGACCGAAAGGTTCAGGGGCTAGTGAATCATGCAGGTCTAATTGAGCAGCGTGTCACGACAGTCTGGGGAATCCCCCGGTACTCGTCGTGTTTCTTAACACGCCCCTTCAATAAAACCTTTTTCTCCTCTATGGCTTTGCCTGTCTTCCAGACAATGTACCTGCCTTCGAGGTCGCAGAAGATGTGTTTCCACATAAGCCCCCATTTCGTATCTGAAGATAAGGACCGCTTGCGCACTACTTCCATCTCTAATTGATCGCCTGGATCACCAGCATAGCCAAGAGCCTTCATAGACTCACCGGTTACTGCTGACTCCTCATATCGATCGTAGGCAGTGACAGCCGCTGTCATAACACCAGCACCGCGTTTAAGGCCGACCATATCGAATCGAGCATGATGAACAATCATCGTCTCGAAATCATTTAGCTCAGCCTGCAGAGGGAGCACTTCCCGCGCCCACGCTATCACCGCGTCTGCCCGCGCCACGTCCTCAGAGACAAACGCCCTCATCCCCTTGCTGACCATCGGGGCTGAACGAGCCATTTCACCAACGATCTCTGCAGTGGCCAGGTCGCCGGTTTCCTCTGCTCGAGCACGAGACACGAAGCCTCGCTCCCGAATCTGCCTTACTGCCGCGGCCACTAGCCATCGCAGCTCGACAACAGCCTCTGGCGGGCGACCACCGCTCAAGCCAACCTCATCGATCTCTTCCATCATATTGATAACAGAGACCAGTAATTGAGCATGGGCCATCATAGACTCAGCGCCCTGATGGCCAATATAGTCCTTGAGGCATGTCTTTCCGACCTCGAGGACCACGCCAGTTGCCATCTCTTCCATCAGAAAGAGATAACGCCGCTCACGCCGTTTTTTGCAGTGGCTGCAGTCGCCCGTGGCGTCGCCTGATCTGTATGGCTCAGGCAATCGGCTATATGCCCACTCCAAGGGGGTGACCCGTGCTGCCTGGTTCGCTGCCATGTCGATTCGCGCCAGCAAACGATACCCATTTAGCTTCGGAGGTTCACCACTAATCGAGACTTTTACTGCAACGATATGCTCCACCCTAAACTGCGATAGTCGATCCTCGAGATCCACCGTCTCACGAGTCCAAGGCTTTACACCCTCTTCCAGAACGTTGATCTCGAAGGGCGCCATGCCGAGTTTCTTTGCCTTACGATCGAGTCGTTCTACCTTTACCCGCAGAGCGGGAAGGTGGCACTTCGGTATCCAGCAGGTGATCTTGTCTGCCTGTGTCGTCATGATTCTCACTCCTCTCTCATTCCTGCGTAATTGCAGGTCTCAAGAGGAGGTAGGGGAATGAATGACCGTAGGGTGTCCTTATGCAACTGCCTCTTTGAAGGGGTCACGCGGCATTTCTAGCCCTATGCCGGGAAAGGCTCAGCAATAGCCGTAGTCGAGAGGCATCCCGGTGCAAGCCTCGGGCTGTCGAAAAGTTGTCCCATCCTGATTGAATACTCCCTTCGCGATCCAGCTCCGCAATCTGGACCTCGGTGTCTTCCCATTGGTCAGGGGGAATGGTGTCTTCGATCCAGCGCCCCCGTTCGTAAAGATCAATGACTGCGCCATCACTATTGCAGATACGCATGCTTATAGGCCTGAACAAACCCTCATATACATCTTCAGCATCAAGCCACGCTTGGAAATATTCAGCAAAGCCAACGTCAGCCAACTCGCGCAGTTTGTGATACTCCGTGAATGGAGGAACAGCCACATGTCGCGAGGATTCCCTCTCAAAGAAGGCGAGTCCTGGCGCGTGATCGTACATATCCATCTGAACCTCACCCTCAATGGTGATCGACGCGCCAGTAGCCGGCAGTACATTGGTGCCGAACGTTTTATCAAAGTAACTGGCGGAACTGGCAGCGATTCTTTTCTGCAGCTGTCGAAGAAACAAGTGGTCTTCATGCGTTAGTGCAGACATAACGGCCTCCATGGGGCAAAGGTGAGTTTCAGTATCGGGGGGAACAGGGGGCTTTCATGAGGCGGATACGAACGCGGCCTAGGCCTCAGGAAGTGATAGGGGATTGTGTGTCAGGTGGTATAGCGCGGCTGGCGCCAGCGTGAAAAAGCCCCATGCTGAGAACAGCAGAGGGGGCTTGAAATACTATGCGAGCACTACGGCGTCATTCAGATTGCTGGCACGAAGCCTTACCAATCTGGATGAGCCTTCTGGCCTAAATACATTGCGTTTGCGCGGCAAGTCCACCTTGGTGCACGTGTCGCACTCTAGGCCTCCATCGAACCGTACTGGGTACGGCAGCTTTATGCGATCGCCATTTTTCAGGCGCGCACGCTTCTTCTTCGATTCAGCATGCTTTAGGCATTTATCACGCCATTCGCTGGCATACGACAGGCTGAGTCCCATCACTACCCCTAGCTGCTCAAGCTCCTCAAGAGGGGTTAGCAGTTTGAGAATGGATGCAGGGCACTGTGTAAAGTATGGCCCCATCGTTTCATCCATCGACTTGTAGAAAAACTCACCCTGCGAACAACTTGTCTTGACGACCGCCGCTATCGTGTACTCAATTGCCGCTTGATCCGGGGCTTTTCCCGCCTGCTGGATTTTGATCGCAGCGTAGTAGGTAGAGCCCACGAAGCTCGACTTCAGCACTTCGACAGAATGATCCTTCTTGGTGTATTCCTCGTCCAAGAAGGCTTTACGGTCAGACGGCATCCGTATGCTCGTTGTACCCATGATCTTTCTCCTCTCTCATTCCTGCGGAATTGCAGGTCTCATGAGGAGATAGGGCTGGTTCTGACAGAAAGTGTTACGTATGCGAAACATAGCGGCCGGGTCGCTTGGCCACTTAGCCACGAAGGGCCAAGTAGACTTGCTAGAGCTGAAACGCTGGCCATGCTTTGACAGCAGCAACATGCTCTGGCTCGACAATGAAAGGCGCGGAAACCATCCCCAGCAGCTTCATCATAGATACGATGCGATGACGCCCATCCTGCAGCGTTGGGCGGCCACCAGGCACAGCGGACATCCAGGGGTGGTAACACCAGCCCTCTGAGAGGTCTCGCGCCACCTTATTCCATCTTGCCGGGTTCAATGAATACTGATCTCCCTCTTCCATGGTCTCGAGTGCCGAGCGCAATGGTAGCTCGATGACATGGAAATCGTCTGTGCCAGGTGGGCGGCGAAACGAAATTGGATTGTCTATGTCCAGCTCGTATTTGCAGCTATACGGCGGCAAGTTGTCCAGTGATTGGAAGTCATACCACTCGCTTCCATCCTCGCAAAATGCATCTGTACACATGCGCATAAAAAAATACGCTGAAATGCCTTCTGGGACGGGCGGCAAAGGTCTCTGTGTCGTCATTTTTATCCTTTAATGGCTAAGCTGCCGAGTTGTTTGCTCCAAAGCCAACAAAGCATGACCCAGGCGCTAGGCATAGAAAACCCCCAGGCAGCACAATGCTGACTGGGGGCTTAGAATGAGGAGTGGTTACTGCGCGATCGCGTCAGTCCTCCTCGGGTAGAATGATCGTTATGACCGGCTCGGGAGTATCCCCGGGCCCGATGATCATAACGACATCTTTGGGCACAACGACTGGACCAGATTCCTCTTGCTCCATCACATCAACAATGAAGTTGATACAGCTCTCGTTGCGCTCTCTCGCAGCAGCTTCATGAGCGACAAGCAATACATCATCTAGCCGCTTCTTTTCTGCTATAAGCGCGTCTTGTGGGTTTGCACTGTCATGCCACGCCACTAACACCTCCCACGCTGCAGAAGTCATGGCAACAGGCACCTTAAAGCCCATCAAGTTGCCGGCAGCGTGCTTAGCACTTTCGCTGACATCTACCAAATTGCCATCTTCGATGGCATCCGCACGGGAATAGCTATGGATCATGTCAATTTCATCAAACATGAGTAGTAGCCCCCTGTTGGCGTGACGCCAATAATGCAGCCATTGGGATCGGTGTACTTTCCGGCCAAATCGGCAACTTCCAGGCGCCCTCACGTTTAACAACGCGAGCCAGGCGATCAGCAGCAAAGCATAGCCCCCAGCGCTCATTAGAGCGCTCAGACAAGCCGCTTGCTTCGTGCGTAACCTCCCACATCCAGTCAGCATCCACTTCAACGCATGAGCGAACCTTAAACACCTGATTGCTCATTCGCACCCTTCGACTCGAACCTTCAACGCCTAGGTATTCGCCGAAGTTACCGCCGCGACGGCTGTAGATGATCGTTTCCAAACGCTCGCCAAATGTTTCCATTGGGATTCTCTCTCTTCTCTCTCTCACATTCCTGCAAAGCAGGTCTCAAGAAGAGATAGGGGCGTTGCTGACGTTGGAAAATATGGTATTTGTAGCAATCCATCTGTTTCGCATGCGAAACAACCAATTCAGGAGATGCCCATGGTAGGTAACGCTACAGTCCAGGACAGCACAATAGAGGAAGCGCAGCGGGAGAACCTGCGTGTTATCCAGGTTCGCCACCGAGACACCCCCAACAGTGACTCCCCAGACGCCATCTTGATGATCCAGCGCATAGAGCAACCCATTGGCCAGAGCGTTAGGCTGACGCTTCGAGTCAAGCGTATCGATAGCCAGCGGCCACATGGAAGCAATGAATTTTGCTGGGCAGCTTGTTACTCGCAGGCTGGTTTTGGAAACGCTGAAAGGGTCAAGCTAACTGACGGGGAGTGCCGCAGCGGCGGGGATGTGCGTATGCGTTTAAGCGGGCTCCTTGGGAATCGTATTGGCACCTACCTGATGACAGAGATTGTCGCGTGGGCAAAACAGTGGCCAACCGCAGAGGTCATGCAAATAAAGCTCTCTTGGGAGGACGAAAAGCCCGGCGCATGGGACGGGATGAATGTGCCAAGGCGCAATCGATTCTATGAACAGTTCGGCATTGAATTCGTCCCTAGTGAAACCGAATCAAGTATCACCGCTCGTTCTCAACATATGCTGGCTAACGACCTGACCACTGAAGAAGCCGAGCGTGCTTGGCGATTGAATATCCAAGAGATGAATGCGAGTGACTGGCTCGTTGAACAGCAGCGCCAGCTAGAAGAGCAGGAAGGGCAACTAACTAAGATCAAGCGAATGGCAGCAAACCGCCAGACCACGATAGACCGCATCGAAGCTCATCCTTACCGCTATGCGGCATGTCGCCTACTTACCAACCCTCTGGCATGGGGCTGCTTAGCAGTGGCGGCAGTGGCCTTTTCCCTTGCCAAGGAAGTGGTTAGCTGAACTATCCGGCAGCTTCAGGTAACCGGAAATAAAAAAGCTCTTCGCGAAGGAAGAGCTTGTTGAATGTGAGATCAATGTCTCTTGTACTGACGAGAATGACAATCGCCAGAATTCAGCTAACTGCTGCTGCCGTTCTGATGGTGATGGTGCTTGCTGCGCTCAATTTGAACGAACGTGAATAAACTCACGGCCGCCATAAAGACTGCAAAAGCTGTAACTATCCATCCAAAAGGGCTCATAGATTCAATCCTTTTCTGCACTGTTGCGCTCGAATCTTGCGAGAAGCGCAATACCTGTTACCCAAATGATAGCACCTACGAAAAACAAGGCAACTGATGCCCCAAAAGTAATTTTCTCGGTGGGCGCGAAGAAACCCAGTACACCGGCACCCATGGCGCCAAGACCAAGCTTTCGTACATCGTCTGTCAGTGCCTGCAGGCTGTCCGGCCCCATCAGAGGCTGGCCATCCTGCATCCTTCGTCGCACGGTAGCGACCCATTGCTGAAACTTCTTGTTCATGATCCTACTCCTCTCATTCCTGCTGAATTGCAGGTCTCATGAGGGGATAGGGGGCAGGGTGACACTCAAACGGTATTGTAGAAACAATGTATCTACTAATCTTGCAATTTCTTATTGATGTGTCTACAGTGTAGATACACGATTGAGGAAGAAAACATGGAACTCAAAATTCAGAAATGGGGCAACAGCGCGGCGGTGCGGCTGCCAGTTGATCTACTGCGTAAATATGGTTTAAGCGATGGCGACTCGCTTGAGGTTGAGCAGGGCACTACTAAGTTTGTCCTAAAACCAATCCTGTCAAAACCGAAATACTCGCTCCAAGAGCTGTTGGATCAATGCGATCCCAATGCACCAGAACCGGAAGAGCTTTCTGCTTGGCATAACATGAAGCCAGTGGGGCGCGAGGAATGAGCCGAGCAAAGTTTAAGCGCGGTGACATAGTGCGAGTGAATCTTAACCCAACCGAAGGAAGGGAGCAGCAGGGCGATTTTCGGCCTGCGTTCGTCTTAACTCCTGCCGCCTTTAATCAGTTTGGTACTGTTGTCATCGCACCGATTACCCAGGGTGGCAATTTTGCGCGACATGCGGGCTTTGCAGTGCCGCTAACTGGATCAGGCACCAAGACACAAGGCGTTGTTCTAGTTAATCAACTCAGAAGCCTGGATCTGGAGGCACGCGGAGCGCGCAAGGTTGAGGCCGTCCCTGATTACATCATTGAAGACGTATTAGCGCGTGTTCAAACACTCTTTGAATAAAAGTAGGAATCCACGGCGATGAATATGCTTGAAACGATGGCTGCAAATGCTAGTGATCACAAAGATTGGGAAGCCGTCTACGCGAAACGTGCGGCGGTAGTGCAAGCAGTGGCAAGCACTGGCTCTATCAAGGTTAATGACCTTCCTGAATTGGACCGGCTTGGGCGCTTCACCGTGGCAATGGAACATTGGAGCATTTGCGACCAGGGGGCACGCGATGCCCTGCTGAACGATCAGCATCCCCATGTTAGAAGCTGCGCGCTTAATCGGTCACAGAAAGCCCAAAACTGATCAAGAAAAAGCAGGTGTTACGTATGAACACAATTTTAGTGATTTTCTTTGGCATTATTGCCTTAGTATTTGGGCTTTTTGTTGCTCTTCTAATTATTAGCGCTTTAACAAAAAAAGCCGAGAGTTTGCGAGAAGCCATGTGGGAAAACCCACCTAAAGTAATGGGGAAACTATTTGTCTGCTTCGCCATTTTCTACCTAATGGTTTTTGGAGCACTCAGTGTTATAGGTACGTCAGAAAATGATGTTTTTAAAGAGCCGTTTAATTTAGCGACTCTATTCGGTTATGGCGGCTATGTCGGTGTGGGCCTTTTGGTTTTTGGGGCAGTATTAGCTGGACTCGGCTACACGCTAGATAAAGCAATGAAAAGTTAAAGTAAAAGCCCCTTACAGGGCCTTCTCTAGCGGCTCGCCTGGGGCTGCCCCCGAAAGCAACCAACGCGGAATACTCAATGTCTAACCTCAACTCAAAATTTTTGTCAGTCGTTGATGCTGCAACTAAGCAGGCAATACTCGAATCTATTGCCTTTCAATACGGTATTACCCCCGCAGAAGCGTATAACGAAGTAGCGGACGAAGAAGCCGAACATTTGCTTGACTATATTGTTGAGCCTCAACGCTCCGCTACGTCTGTATTGATGCAGCGCCACGCTTTAGATTATTGAGCAATAGGTAAAGCAGATTTATGGTAGATCGTGTACCCAAGGTCGCAACATTAAAAGTAGGTGCCTTAGCCATTGCTTTCGGACTGTTTCTTTCTGTTAAGTCGCCCGATGCATTGCTAAATGAGCTAATGTGGTTTTCGCTACGCTGAATATTGCCGCAGGAATAATATTGCTGGTTTGGCAGCGCCAGGGTAAGCAATGGCTGGGTATGTTAATTAAATGAATAAGTTATAGGAAATCTAATGACCAGCAGCGTTGAACCGCCAGATAGGCTCACTATAGTTCTGGATCGGGATGCCCAGCGTTTAGTAAAGCGCTTCCGTGAGGCCTACTATAAAGCTCTAGAAACTCCCGAAGACAAGCGTGGCTCCAAGAACGGCTATAAGAAGCGCGTAGCTGATGAGGCAGCCGCTGCTAAGGATCTGGCGTTATGGATCGATGTGATTACGCAACAGGCCGAGCAAGCTAAGAGTTAAAGGAAAAGCCATTCAATGAGCAAAATCAGGCACGACGCAGAAATGTTCGCAAATGTAATAGCGTCAAGAATCGAGGACGAATCAGTCACAGACGCGATCGATGTCATAACACGCGACGGTGAGCCAGAGACGCTTCTAGCTGTTGTGCGCAGCGAACTGGACTTTAACCTTTACTACTCAAGTGGCAAGACTTACACCAAGTACCAGCACGCTTATGCTGCTATTGGCGCTGCCATTGACAAGGCCAATCCCGAGCATAAACCGCTTAACGACCGCTGGGTCGATTAATGGCACTAGCTAGACGTTTTGGGTAGATAAAATGAAAGAATTATTGTTCGTATGTATTGGCTCATTACTTCTATTTTTTATCGTTAAAGATGGGCGAAAGGCTTCCAGTTGGAAAGCTGGGAAAAAGATAAAACCTGATGAGTTTAAGAATAGGCCATCACTAACGTGGACGAGGCGCGACCCAAAGAATCCAATTGATACCGATTTTTAAAAAAGCATGAGAAACCTCCCACAGCAGAGCTGAAGGAGGCGTGAAGTCAACGATCTGGACGAACCACAAGACCGTATAGCCCATGTCTTACAGGGTAGGTTCGCCGCTTACCATCGATTGATAGCCTGACTGAGGCAGCGTAGGGCCAGTCCCGCGAAAGGAACGTTACCTTCGCTTTTCGCCGCTCAATCCCAAAGTCCGCAGGGTCAACATCTGCAAAAGGCTGACCCTCCATCGCTCGCCAGTAGCAACGAAGCTCAGCATCGCCGCGAACGATCAGCACTTCATCATGGTTTTTCATTCCTCTCTCCTCATTCCCGGTATGTCAGGTCTCAAGGAGAGGTAGGGGGCGGTGTGACTGAAAAAGTAACCTCAGTTACGGGTTGGAGGCTTTGTCGATAGGCAGCCTTCCATCCTGATAAGGTGATGCCTGTTTAGCTGAACAGCTTGGGCACCCCGCTTACTTCCGCCTTAGCTCCGCCAGGCTTTCCAGAACCTTTGCTCGTTTTCGCCTGGCCTGCCTGTTTACCTTGATCTGCTGGCGCGACATTGTTCGAGGCCTGTCGTGCTTGGCGACCAGCGGCTCCTCCACGCTTCTTCAGTCGTCGCTGAATGGGTGATGACGGTTCTGCATCATCCTGGCCAGACGCGGCCGCTTCCAGCTGCTCAGAAACGCTTGTAGCCGTTTCAGCCTTATCAGCGGGAGCTGCTTGAGGGCTACCCTGGGATTTACCCTCAACAGGGCCTGCGGGTTGAGGTGAGTTATTCGGCTCTTCACTTAATAGCCAGGAGCCATCTTCGGCGGCCGGCTGCGTTACTGGTGGCTTATGCTCAACTGCGGCCTGCTCCGTCTCCCCCTGGCCAGGGATAATATGAGCATCATTCGGTGCGTCTTCGACTTCTGGACTCCAGTCATCCAGCTCAGCCGAAACTTTACTATGGTTATCTGCGCCTGAGGCTGTCGCCACTTGCCCCCCATCTTCAGATACGCCCGTGTATTCGGATTGCTCCACAATCGGTGCAACATTCCCACCGTCTGCCTTGTGCGGGATTGGTTCCTGGGGCTCAACCCGTGCAATGTTCCCACCGGCTAGGTCAGCGCCATCATCCAAGAGCCAGGCTCCCTCTGAATCGCCTTCGCTGCCTCCGTAGGGCTTGTCTGAAGTGGCGTCATTCTTTCCATGCTGCTCGTCCCGTGCAACATTCCCACCGCCGTCATGGGCATCTTCCAACAGCCAGGCGCCAGCACCATCTGTCTGCTCGTCTGAATCGGCCTTGGCTAGGGCCTGCGGTTTCTGAGCGTGATTGTCCTTCTGTGCAACATCCCCACCGCCCGGGCTGTACTGGCGCGCCTCTTCCTGTGCAGCATCCCCACCTGCTGGCGCGGGGTCATCCAATAGCCACGCACCGGCCATGTCAGTCTTGTTGACTGATTTTTTGCTGGACTTGGAGGCGTTGTTTGCTGCCTCTGCGCTCTCCTGTGCAGCATTCCCACCGCTTGAGCCAGACTGCTGCTCTGCCTTCTGTGCAGCATTCCCACCGCTTGAGTCGGATTGCTGCTCTGCCTTCTGTGCAGCATTCCCCCCGGGTTTCGGTGCTGCTACAGCTGGCGCCGTAGCAAATAGGCTGACATCACATACATCGGACGCTGGAATACCTTTAGGCTTGGTCATGCGCTCTTCCCGCTTACCACTATCTTTTGTTGGTGCAACGCCAGCATTACCACTGTGCTTGCCCTGGGGGCCAAGGACGGTCACTTCATAAGCGGTTTCTCGTGGGTATAGGCCTTGGTGTTCCGCTGGCAGCTCTACCGCGATCATACCCCTGAACTCGATTATGCCGGAACGTACCCGCCATAACGCTTGGTCAGATGGCAACGTCCAGGTCTTCGCCGTTTCGCTCCCCTCTGGCAAGCCCTCGATTTCAGTGATGAGCCAGCCGCGATCGGCCAATGCTCCCAACAGCACCTGTGTAAACTCCCCCGACTTACCTCGGGCTCGAAAGTCACCACCAAAGGCCGCGGCAACGTCATCATCTAGCTTGGAAAGGGCTGTCTCCCGAACATGATGTTCTGACAGGTAAAGACGCTCACCAACGCGGAAGCCAGCTGCTTTGACACGCTTCGCCAAGCCTTTCACCTGATAGGGTACTTGGGGAACCACTCGCAAAAATGTATCGATCGCAAGCTCTTGAACATCCAGAGTCTCAAGCACCTTGCGCTTCTCGCCTCGTGTCGCTAGGCCATCTATTTCTCGCAACTGCTGGAGGAGGGTGACAGCGCGGCGCATCCCATTACTGCAAAGCCCTGGGAATGTCACTGGCATCAAGTTAGGTGAATGCTCATATTTGACTGCCAGTAAAAGGATAGATCGTTCATCTTCAGGAAGCGCCCACCAAGCGGGAAATTTCGCCAACAAGCGACCGCTCTGTTTATCGTGGTAGGAAAGGCGCACCCACTGTCCGTCCTGTTTCGCATGCGAAACAGTTTTGCCAATATCGTGAGCGGCCGCAGCAAGAGGGAGAAGTGAGTCGGCACCTTCATACTCGAAGGCCTCATCAATCACCCCGAGATGATGCTCGAGCAGCGTTGTGTTGTGTCCGTCTCCGCAATAAGCATCAGGGTGCGCCTGGAGGTAACCGAGGAGCTGATTAATTGACGGCATGTGGTGTGCCGGAACGTTACCCGCCAGCTCTGCTTTCACAGGCTTGTAGCTAATCGGATCAGGACTGGGCATATAAGTGATTGAGAGATCCATGCCCCGGAAATCACCGCGTGATTTAGCACGCCGTCGACGTGTTATTAATCCCACTCCCACCATTAGTAGAACGATCACAGTACCTGCAGCCATTCCACCGACTAACCATGGCCAGACTACACGCGACCTTGCCAGGACGACCTCTGTGGCCGCTGAAGCCGCGTTCGGGGGGGTTATCTCATCGTCACCCTCAACCCAAAAGCCGGCGCCAGCTAACCACTCCTGAAGCGTTTCCGGCCCCATAGAATAAAACACAGCAATCGCAGTGAGGCTGTAGAACAAGGTCAAAGCAATAACGGATCTAAGCAGTGTCGAGCGGTAACCCATCAAGCTCATGTCATACGCTCCAGGCGCTTGATACGCCGATAGGTCGGCGGATGTGTCGAGAAAAGCCCCCAACTCGGTTCGAGCCCCGTAGAGAGCCTACTGAGAAGCCGGCAGCCAGCAATTGGCGAGGCAACACGCGCTGCGTCACGATCGGCACGATATTCCATGAGACGCCCTAAGTGGCGATCCATAACTTTGAAAAGCCCTAATGCCAAGCGGAGCCCCAGGCTCGCCACAGAGAAGTACAAGCCGCTCAACAGGCCAATCAGGGGGATGGGACGCAGAACTGTATAGATCAACCGCGACAGCCAAAGAGCCACCCGCAAAATGCTGTGCTGCGTCCACCAGCAAAGGCTCGCAGACGCATCGCCGCGGCGAAGGTGTGACCTCTCGTGCGCCAGCAGCCACTCAAGCTCATCAGGAGGCAGATTGAGGGCGCCCCGGGATACGATTACAACGCCACCCGTAGGGCTCGGCATAGCATAGGCCTGAAGGGCAGGCGTCTCGTAAACCCAGACACGATCGGCAATCTCACGAGCCCCTGGGAATAGCCGGCCGATCCGAAAACTGGCTGGCGCCAGCCTAAGCCCTAGCCAGGCGAGGGCAGTTAGGCCCCCACCAGCTAGGAAGGTGGCTTTGGCCAGCCAAGTGACTGCCATAAGCTCACCAGGGGGACGCATGAACTCCAGGGGTAAGCCAACGAAGACCACCACCGGCAATACCACCATCACAGTATAACCAAGCGCCCCAGCGAAACAGGCCGACAAAGCAGACAGAAGCGCCAGCATAAGCCAAGCCTACCCTTGCCCCTCGGCCAGCATGCGGATGGCCTCCTGCGTGCTGTAGCCCGCTGAAGTGAGCTTCATCAAGCGCGCCTGGTCCTTGGGATTGGTCGAGTATAGGAAGTAGGAGTAAGGATCGACAACGAAGCGGAAAAGACCACCGCCGCTCTCGTGCTTGACGAAGACCTCCGAATATCCGGCACCGGGCTTCACACCGCGCAGCATGTCGAATAAGAATTCGTCTTCGCCACCCAGCTTTCCGTTTTTCTGTGCGTAGTCGAGCGATGGCCCCGACTGCTTGAGCACAAACGTCCAAGGCGCATTGTCGAAGGCAGCCTGAGCGGCCGGCGAAAGGTCGGTATCCTTGAAGCCCTGGGTAATGAAACCGGCACTGCCGTAATACTTACGGATGCGCCGGAATGCCGTTTCGATAAACTTCCCGCTTTTGGGGTCCGCGAGCAGATCCCATGCCTCATCGATCAGCATCATTTTCGGGATGTTACGTAGGCGCAGATACATGTCCCGCGTTGTACGCGCCATCAGGAGGGTCATGACCACGTTGCGCAGCTCACGGTCAACGTTTAGCTCCTCCAGCTCGAGGATAGTGAACTCATTGGAGAGGTCCAACTGGGGCTCACCATTAAACCATTCAGCATGGCGACCCACCGCATACGGCTCCAGCTGCAACGCAATGCTCTTGGCCACCGGATCGCTGTCTGCCCGGGATTCAAGCCACTGATAGACATGCTTGGTTTCCATGACCTCGCCGTGTTTATCGTGCGCCTCGAGTATGCCTTTTTCGATCAATTGGTATTCGTAGTTGTCGGGCTCACCCAGCGGGAATGCCATCTGAGAAATGGCATCCTTCAGCACCGGGATCATTTCGGCGATCTCGCTGCCACCCTCGTCATCTTCATAACGCTGCTTGCCCTTGATACCCCAGAACGGGTTAAGCGAGACGGGATGATTCGGATCGAACCGCAATTCCTGGCCGCCTAGCAGCTCACACAGCTCCTTGTAGGAGCCCCCCACGTCAATGATTCGGACCACACCATCGCGACAACGCATGTCGGTAACGAACTCGTTGGCAAGGAATGACTTACCCGCACCAGAGGTCGCGATCACCGAGAAATTGTACGAGGTGGCCGAGTCGAAGATGTCAATGCACGACATTTGCCCGCGGCGAGAGACCAGCAACAGCCCATTTGCGTAGAGATAAGGGTTGCCCTGAGGGTCTTTGCGCACCACCGGCCCGTTACCGCCCCAGTCTCCCTGACAGATCGAGGCGCAGGCGCCGTTCAGGCTGGATACCATCTGTGCCCGCTGAAGGCCTGAAGTGGGCTTATCCATGCGGGGGTTATAGCCCCACGGCAAGGACGATAACCAGATAGGCAATGAGATATAGCGCTCACGCGAGGCTCTGAAGCCTGCTTTCCGCCATAGGGAGGAAACATAGTCCGCATCAGATGCTGCACGCTCGGGCTCGGTGATGATGTTGATCCCCGACCACATTCGCACCGGGCAGTAGTTTGAGCGAGTATCGTTGAGCAACTGCTGGGTATCTCTACGCCGTGTGAAGAGGTGGGGCATCATCCCCTTGTACCACTCCGAATCACTCATACACTGCTTTGAGATCATGCCCATGCGCATGGTGATGTCATCGCGTGCCTTTTCGGTGTTCGGCTTATAGATCGTGGTATACATCCAGTAGGCTGGCGCAATGCGATCGGTCGCTGACTTCAATTCCCCAAGCATGTCGCCGGTCATGTAAAGACGCAGGTAGTCCGGGTAGGTGTCGATGGTCAAAGGAACAACATCTACCTCCCGATCAGTGTCGCTAAACTGGATCGACCCCGAGGACTTCACGCGAACACGAGTGCGCTTATCGAAGATGGAGTCGACGAAGTGCCCACCTTCCTCCTCCAGACGTTGAAGCTCACCCGGCACCATTTGTGGGTTGGCTATGCGGCGCAGTACACGCCGGGTACCCAACTCGTTCATAAGGGCAGGGGACAGGCCCATAGAGCTGAACGTCCCCATCACCGACTGCCGGAATTCATCGCACATGTGTCGCCATGAGCGGATCTCTTCAGCGTGCTCTGGGTCGCCGCCAAATGTCATGGTAAAAAAGGCGAAGTAATGCACCTCCCTTGGATAAAGTCGCTCATTCGGCAGCAAGCTCTTGTTACTGGCCGCAGCGTCAAGCATGTGCTTGCTACGGCGCTCTACCAGCTCCTGGAGCATGGGGTCTTTGCAGTAACGTAGCCGCCGTGTCTGCCACGTATTAATTCGGTCTTCAATGGCCGGTGAGCTATGGGCGACAAACTGGATAACGGTGTCAGCTGGCGCTCGCGTGATCAACGACTCGATTTGCTCCTCGATGTCCTTGCCAGCCACCATCAATGGTGCAAACTGGACGCCGAAGCCAAGCTGCGGGTGTTTACCATCATCCCTGACACAGTAGTTATCTTCATAGTCGATGTAAGGGAGCAGGCTCGCTGGATCGTCCCGTTCAGTCAGCGCCTCGGCTGCCTGGAGGGGGAGGGCGCGATCACCATAATCGGGGGCGCCCTGCTGGATCATGCGGCGAACTTGGTGCCGCAGGCGAGTCATCGCGGTTATTTTCATATCAATTCTCCGGGACGATCTGCATTTGCGGCTGAATGCGATAAGGGTTCACGCTGTCTTCTTGCCCTCTAGGCGCGATGTGTTGAACGCCCGGAGAAGGGCCGATCATGCCTGCCCCAATGCCATCGTCACGCAGCTGGCCATAACTCCACTCATCGGGCAGAGTCACATACAGGTACTCGCCTGATCGTAGAATGCCGTCACCACCGCGCCATGGAGCAACCCAGATACGCACCGGTTTGCCTGGCTGGTAGACAGGCATATCGGTTAAGCCTCCCCCGCTGTAGGGTCGCCATTGCTCGATCTTTTCTTCTTCAGCTTCTGAGCCATCCTTGCGGCCCTCCATGACAGTTTCAGAGGAACCACTATTTGCCACCGCAGCTTCATAAACATCACCTGTACCGACACACTCGCTTCCAAGCTCACAATCATGCTGGACAGTGGCACAGCCGCCGAGGAACAGCAGCGCGGTCAAGGGAATCATCAACTTCAAGCTCATAGTATTAGCCCTCGCTCGGCATCTTGTCGGCCAGCTCGTAGGCTTCCCATTCGAGCTTCTGGCCTTCCTGAATTACAACAGTGCCGCGGCGCCCTGATGGAACCTCGATCACCGGGAACATTGATTCAGCCTCTTCGATGTAACGCTCTGCCAGGATCTCCATGGCCCGGCCAGCGCCGCCGTACATGCCAACCTCGGCGACACTATTCGGGTCGATGGTGGTGACAACTCCACTGCCAGTGACAGCCGATTCAGCACCTTGAGCTGCTGTTGAAGCGATACTGCTGGCGCCTTCTGCGAAGCCAGCAAGCATGGCCTTACCTAGCAGGGCGCCAGCACGACGTTCAACTTTGCCGCGAAGCCCCAGACGGCCATCCGAGTCGACGATGTAGCCATTGATCGGCGACTCAAGCATCATTCCAGTCCGCGTATCGACACAGGAAATACGAGAGACGTTGATATGCGCACGCTCGCTCGACAAATCTCCGTAACCACCGCCCATGCCAAAGCAGTCAGCGAGGCGATACCGCGCACTGCCAGGCAGAAAAGCATCGTTCTGAATGCGGAATAGCACCGGCTGAGGGTTGTTACGGGTACGCTCGGCAGCGCCAAAGTCAGCTCCAGTCAGCATTGCCACCTCTGAGAACGACCCCATGGGGAGGAATCCAGCTTTAGGTGGGCCCAGATTCTCTTCGTCGTCATCCTGCTGGGCTTCTTCATTACGTAAGATCCGAGCGCTGGACTCACCACTTGAGCCATTGAGCACGATCGGGTCAGCCGGTCCTTCTTCCTTTTGGAGCTGTGGAAGCTGTGAAGGAATGACGCCGCCCTGTGTAGACGATTGTTGCCTCGGGGGTAAACCGGCACGGCCAGAGTCACCATCACGACGCGCTACCGGGGGAGGGGGTACCACGCCAGCGTCGTCACCTCGGGGGGGGCGGAGATAGTCTGACGGGGAGCGGTTGGCGTCAGCACTTCTGTTTGAAGATGTGCCAATGCGAACTTCGCTGGAGCTATCAGAACCGCTAGAAATATCAGCTAGGCGTGTTCGCAGCGCCTCCATGGTTTCCCGCGTTTCTTCGCGTTCAGATTCCATGCCAGCCTGCATTTCTTCGAGCTGCTCCTGAAGCCGTTCATCCCTCTGCTCTTGGTTATGGCGCTGGTCTGCCAATTCCTCATGAGCTTCCCTCAACTGTTGCTGCAGTCGGGAAATAGTGACTTCCTCGCCATGCCGTGTGTCCGGCGTAGTGTCCATAAATTCCGGGGGAGGGGGCGCTTTGTTGCTACTGCTGTCTCGGGAGCTAATAGCGTTAGTTGCCACAAGCCAGATGACTAGACAGACCCCACCACCATATAGAAGCCACTTCCGGTGCTGCGCTCGCTCCAACAGGCTCTGAGAGACTACCTTTGACCTAGCTCGGGCCTGGGCCACCCTAGAAGGCTTGTCCTGGCCCGATCCTTTCGGTTGCTGGTTGTTCTTATCTTCAGCCACGATCAACCTCCACGACGATCATTCGGGGCTGATGACGCTCACTTACTGTGTCCCCTTCCAGGGAAACAGCAACGACGCCATCGCGGTAGAAGTCACGTGGCTCGACCTCAACGGACGAATCAGAGGACAGCCGGTAGATATTTACGACATGGCCTGAACCACGGTACTGGGTTTCCGCTGTGAGCATGAGCGTGCCGCCATTAGGCATTTCCAATCGGGCACTAGGCGGGGCACCAGCCGGCTCAAACCCGCTAGGGCGAGACCCTTGAAAAGCAGACAGGATAGTGTCAGCAATCCAGCGATCCTTGGGCCGGCTTTCCTTTTCGGGCTCTGCAGATAGATCAGGGGCGTTTCGATACCGGAACACCTGGGCATCGATGCCGCTTTCCGGCTCTAGCTTCACCGTGAAAGCCTCGCCGCTTCGCAACTGAATGAAGATTGAGAACGGCTCGGCTTCGTCTGAGGGCCGAATTAGGAGACCACGTTTGCCATCAGTGGGCACCGGGTTGTCGCGCAACTCGGCCTCGGGTGGGATAACAATCGTTGAGTACGGCTCTGGGAATACCAGCCGGTTATAAGCATCGGTGGATACAACCACCTTCTGGACATCATCGCTGGCGCCAGCAAACGTGGCGACGGCTAGCGCCGCCACCATTGCCAGCCCCTGCATCATGGGCTTTTTCATTCGTCCTCCAAAGAGAAACCAGCGACATACGGAACGCCACCGCTGAAGGAATAGCGGACACGGTAAGCAATCGGTTCGTCTTCAATCTGTTCGGTGCCATGCCAAGCCCGCAAGCGCCCATAAACCCGCACTGTGCCGTCTAAGGCTTCCGTCCCTTCAACGAACAATGCTTGGGTACGCTCGGATTTCTCCAAGTCTGGAATTCGGGCTTGTAGATCGTTGCCGACCTTGGCGTAGAGGGCCGGCGTCATCCGGTTTTGGAACCGAGCGTATTGCTTCTGCACGTTCCGAGGAGTCCAGTTGCTATGTAACTGAGCATCCGCGATCGCTATCTCGGTGAGGTAACTCGCATCGGTATAGTCAGCACTGGCTCCCACCTCCACCGGCCCATCCATGAGATGGAGGTTGTAGGGAACCAGCCGGGTTGGCATATTGGCACTTAGCTGGACATAGCTCTGCAAGACATAGATCAGCAGCCCCGTCAGGAGCAAGGTGCAGAACATCCAGCCCCTGGCAGCAATCCACTGATTTCGCAATGCATTGAGGTATTTCATCAGCGCATGTACTCCAATCGCATTGGCGGAGGGGCGTATTTACCGAGGAGCGAATCAAGCTTCAGCCCCATCCGCCACAAAACGTGCTGCACCTGTCCCCGCTTTTGACCAGCACGCATCCTCTTAGCCATCATCATGAGAAAAATGGCTACGAAAATGCTCGGGATGAAGAGCCGCATTATTAGGCCTACACCAATCACCATAATGGCTACGATCACCTCGGTGATTTCCCACATAAAGATTGGAATAGGCGCATCAACGTCTTGCGGAATTCGGTATGCATCTTGTGACATGATCCGTTTCCTCTACGCCTAGTTGTTTAAGCGAACCATTCAAAAATCTGAATGATTAGGTAGGGGCCTACAGCGAATGCGCCCGCAATGCCCAGCCCTAGGAAAGCAGGCGCTACGGACTGCTTAGCGAGGCCGAAGAGACAACCCATAATTAGGGCAAGCACCGAGATACCGATGGCAAAGTCACCACCTGCCAGTTCTTCGATTTTTTCACGAAAGGTACCGAAATCTTGGTCCTGAGCCCATGTCGGTAGGGAAAGGAAGAGGGTTCCACACCCGACAAGATACTTCTCTGATGCTCGTGTTTTAACTGCTGACACGCGCTTATGAAGGCCAGCGAATAATCCTAGCTTGGTGTCGGCTTGAGCTTCAGGGGTCTTGGTGTAAGCTTTCATTGGTACTGATCTCCTAGTGTCGCGAGGACTTCGTTTGCGTATTGCTGGCCTGCCGGACTATTCGGCGACCCAGCGTTGTAAGCGGCCAATGCCGCCTCCCATTCGCCGTAGCGCGTGATGTTGTCGTAGAGAATCCACGTCCCTACAGCGAAATTCGTACACTCATTTTCCAGCAACTCACGCTCGGTAATTCCCCATTGCTGGAGGTAATTCCGGTTGGTTTCCTGGTCGAGCCACCATGTATTGATTTGCATAGCGCCTAGGTCGTAAGTGCCATTCTTGTTCGGACCTATGCGACCCACTAATTGCCCTCGGCTGCCGCTCTCTTGAAGACGTACTGCCGCGACAATCTCGATGGGTACTTGGTAGTAATCAGCGATTTCAGGGACACAATCAGGTAGGGCAAACACTGACCACCTCCTAGCGTTTTTCTTCGGCCACGGCAGATACTTCCTCATCCCCAGCGCCAGCATCGTTGCTAGACTCCTCTGGGGCGTTCTTAGCTTCAGGCTTGGCCACATCAAACGGCGTCATCATGCGTTCAGCGACCATGGCAGTTGGACTGACGCGATCCATCACCAAGCCGACCTCAAGACTCTCCTCAAAGCCGCCTTCTGCACCTGGCTTGGGGATCTTCCGCAACAACCCGGTAACTCGCCCCTCGACATGTAAGGCGGTGCCTGCTTCGTACTCGACAAGACGGTCTACAACACGCCCATAGGAGGCCATGGCCACCACGCCTGTATGCTGAAATGAGCGGCCCAGGTCAGGCCGGTCAGGGCCAATCTGAAGGTAAGCTGTGGAGGGGGGGCCATCCTTTTCGGGGGTTTTCACTCCCCTTAGCAAGCCAATCGCAATAAAGCGATTGAAGAGGTGCTTCTCGATGTTGCCCTCAATCATCGGCGCAGCCGGCTGGATGTTGTTGGCCACCAGTTCAGCGCTAAGGTGCTGCTCGCCTGTGTGGTGGGCACGACGCACGATGCCACCCACATGGCCGAATATCTCGATGTAGGAATCAACTTCAAGCTTGGCTGCGCGATCAGACAGATGACTCGGGATGCGGACAATTATCTGATTCACTGATTGAATCAGCGCTTCTGTGCTTCTCTTGCTCTTACCAACCTTGAGCACCATCAGGCCTGAGCGACCGCGCTCCTTCGGCTCCTCTTTTCGTAGAATTTGGGCGTGGGCGATAAAAACGTTCATTGTTCTGCCTCCAGGAAAAAAATCTCGGCACGACGGTTTGCCGCCCGCGCCTCATCAGTCGTGTCGTCAACCAACTTGGGATAAATGCCATGCCCTTCCGTCAGGAACTGGGCATTTGGCCAAGCCATATGGAGCTGTCCTGCGATAGCGTCAGCACGACGCTGCGAAAGTGGGATGTTGTACGACTCGGTGCCGATGTGGTCGGTGTAACCAACTACGAGGATTCGGCCGGCCAAGTCTTCCCCTTCCAAGAAGGAATACATTTCACGCTGCGATGCAGGCGTCAGCTTTGTGGAGTCGAACTCGAAGTGGAAGCGCGCCAGAGGCACCGTATTCATGGCGTCCTTGTAGTCATTCGGCATCGAGGCATAGCGCTGCTGCCAATACGCCTCGTCGTAGGCGGTGCCTCCTGAAGCGTACCGATCAAGCCCCTGGCCCGCGCCGTAAAACCAGTTGGTGGTACGGGTCGCGTTGACCCCTTGAAGCTCATAGGCCGGGATCACCACAAAGCGGCTCGTCATCGTGTTGTACGAATCAGGAAGCGTCGTGGTACGTGCGTGCTCTTGCGCCGGGGGGTGAACTGCGCAGCCAGCAAGAACGGCTGTCAGCGCGACAGCAAGGACAGGGTTTCGCGGGGTCATTAAAGGTTCTCCAGGTACTTAATTACGGCCTCTGCCTTCTCGGAAACGTCTCCCGACAGGCTTAATAGCTTCACGTCAGAGAGAGACACAGCGACAAAGGCGGGGTACTCGCGAAGACCCGCCCGACCGGCAAGCCTCGCTGCTCGCTCAATCGCTTCGACAGAGCTGGGATCGCTTATATGATCGTCCGCAAACTCGTTCCATCGAACTTGGGGCACATACAGCTGGAGATGCGCCAGCACATCGTCATAGTCCTTGAGGGGGACGCCTGTTTCGCCAGCAGCGAGAAAAGCCTTACGTACCTCATTGGCGACCCCAGGAATGGAGCGTGATGCGTAGAAAGCGCGCTCTCTCCATGCTCGCTCAAGGCCGGTATGGGAAGGCAGGGGGGCGTAGCGGTACTCCAGGCCTGCCGCTTCGACGGCTGCCTGAATGGAAGGGTGGTGTTGCTCCATGGCCTGGCAGTGCGGGCAATCGAAGCTGGCAAACTCAACCAGCGCCACAGGTTGATCATTTGCGGCATACGCGCCAGCAGCGAGCCCCAAGGTGGTCACGGTGACACCGAGAATTTTACGGATAGGGTTTAGCAAGCGGGTGGGGGAGATCATTGCTCGCGCTCCCCGGACTCATCGCTAGATTCGTTCCCTTTGTGGGTTTCGATCCAGGCGTCCTCGTGCAGCAAGCGCCACACGGTAAAGCGACAAGCGTAGTCGGCTGATTCAAACGTCTCGTGAACCGTCTCCTGCTGCTTAGGAAAGGTCAGCTGCGTGAGAGAGGTTGCCACATTGCCGAACCACAGAACCGGCTGACAGGTACGCTCAATACGTTCTGATGAATCGGTCGCCAGAACAATCCATGCGACCCAAACTAATATAGCTACGCCAATAAGCGTGCTGCCTCGCATCGCCATCATCTCCATTCCGCCTCCCAGCGGTGCTCTCTCATAGGTGCCCTTGGTGGGCCTCGCAGGTAGATAGGGCAGCCACTGACACTTAACCGGAGGAGATGAGAATTTTTTTTGCGCGAGTTGCTTTGCTGGCGCAGGCCAAGGCTTAGGGGGAGATGAAAACGACTATTGGGGCGAGATCAGAACAGAGTGAGCTGGGTTTCTTTCGTGTGAGGTGAAGACGAAGGGCTGCTTTGCCCATCAACGGCTGCCGGGTAGTCCCCCGAGGCATCATCAGCGCCAGCGAGCCACGCCATATCCTCAGAGGACCAAGGACGATAGGGAGAGGGCTGATAGCGGCCCTGCTTTAGGTGAAGCTCATGTGACAGGCGGTAAGCCTCGTCGCGTACTTGATCCATTGCCTTTCCGTTAGGATGTGTTTTCGGGATGCTAACTCAAACACTAAAGCTGGCGCGATCGCATGGACCGCGCCAGCTTACTTCTTACTGGTCGGGCTTATCGGCCACCAGGATGGTCACGTTAACGCCAGTCCCGGCGAACTCGCCCTGATAGCTAGCAGTCCATTCCATCTCCCGGCCTGGCAGTAAATCCTTGCCGCGCATGCTGCCGGGGAGGATAGCCACAAGTCGCCCGCCAGGAGCCAGACAACTCGCTGCGGCTTCAAGGTGATGGAGGGAGCTATTGAGGCCCAGGGAAAATCACAAAGAGGTGCGGCGCTCACCTTCTCCGGGCGGTGCATACTGGCTAAGGGTTGTCTCCAGCTGCTCAGGTATCTCAAGGCAAGTACGAAGCTCACATTGAGCATGGATCAATAGCGCCAGCTTGGGTGTCCACTCAGGCAGCCCGAGGTGGCCTACATACTCTTCAGCAACAGGGCCAGTAAGAAACTCTGCTGCTGAAAACTGGTGCTTGAGGTTGCTACTCTTCAGGTCGTCAATCGCCTTCAGGAATACCTGCGTGAGCAACTGCCGGTGGGGCAGCAGCTCCTGCGACTGATGGCAATCGGTAGACACAATAGCTTGCCCTGGAATCAACACATCAGCTAGGGCGGAAACTTGTGAGTCCATAAGCTTGCTACTCCTCTCCAGAGCCTGCCATGCGGCTTTTAAGGTGATTGTCGATTGAAGCCATGACTTCCATCGGGTTGGCCACACGATCGAAGCGAGCTTCGCTGGTACCAGTGCCTGCCGCCGACATTTCCACGGTCCCGTATCCCAGTAAGCGCCCCATAATCGTCTGGTTCACTTCGGTAGAACGAATGTGGTCAATAAACAGGGGTGTAACACGCCTAGCGATGATGCCGTGCCGCTCTATAACGCGATCGGGGCCTATCGCGTACTCGTGGGCAAGACGCTGATAGGCGACGTTCAGCAATCCCCAAGCGGCTAACCCCATCCCTGCCCAGGAAAGGATGTTCGTCAGGGCGTCTGGAGCATTGGCACCAGCGAGGGTGAAGGGGGCATGAGGCGCAAAGTGCAGCGCTGCCCCCAAGGGTACGAGCAACCAATGGCCCAACAGGGCGCGGTGACTGACTCGAAAGGTGGTCTTGCTTGTCATGGGTTTTAACTCCCGGCTGCGGCCACCTCCGCGTTTTCTTGCAGCCGGTGGCTCAGTTGTGATTCTGCCGATTCAACGTGGAAAAGCTCGATGCTGTCATCCGGCCAGCGGATCAGGACGAATCCATCACGCAGCAGGTGGGTAAGGGGGGTAGGGCCAGAGATGACAGGTAACGAAGGGCCTTCAAGCGTATGGAGTTCCCAGCGACTCGCAGAGCGGTCATGAAGCAAAGCCGCGTTGTCAGCGCCGCCTGGCCACTTTAGATCACAGTCACGCTCAAGACGCCTAACTAGCTGTCGGGCCTGGCGGGAATTACGAAGCCCGCTCATAGGCAACCTCCAGCCCATACGCTTTCTTTACGGCGCACTCAATTTCTTGGCGCACCCGCTCCATCGTCAGTAACCGCGCCCCCTCCTCATCAATTAACAGCGTCAGTTTTCCATTGCCTTCGCGCATAGTCGCCCGATCTACGACCAGTCGTGAGAGCAGGGAAAGCTCGTCTTGCGCGTTCTTGATTAGGGTATCTGAATTCATATTAACATCCTTAACTATACTAGACGACATTTTTAATTTAGTTTCTTAAACGTTGTATTCTGATGCCGCGCCAGCCCTTATTGCCATAAATTTGCCTCTACGACCTTGCGCTACAATGTAGGAGCGCTGCGCTTGCGGTGGATCGGGATTGCGCAGAGGATACTGGGTCTGAAATTGCTTCGCAGGGTTTGAAGTAGAAATTGTCGTATAGTATAATTTATATATTTGGCAGCAATTCTGCCCGAGGCCATCAAAACAAGGGAACAAAGGGGATCAAAATGACTATCAAGCAAACTCTCAAAGGTCTGGCTGCCGCCTCAATGCTGCTTATGGCTGCCGGTTGCGCAGCACCGCAAGGGGCTGGCATGTTGCAAAATTCAGCCGTCAACGCGATTACAGGTGTGGCCGATGTGATAGGCGGTCGTAACAACAGTAGCGCCAGCGCAGCGGGAGCCGAGTCAGCCAGTCAGATGCAGGGCATGCAGGGTTTGGTTAATGGCGGTAAGGCCGGTATGAGCGGTGCGGCTTACGGGGCTGTTGGCGCTGGCGCACTAGGCGTGGTCGATAAGGGGATGCGTGGTGCTTTCACCGCGTTGCAGGGCGAACCTGAAGTCGGGTTCGAGGACGTGGCCAACATGAAACAGAACATCGCCAAGAGTGATCCTTATGTCGATAGTGAAGGCCGCACCTGCATTGATTACTACATTACTGTCACTGATGGCCCCGAGGACAGTGATCAAAATGTCACTACCTGCCAGAATGCCGGTGGCGACTGGGAACGAATCTGATCCGATCAGCGGCCACTCAAGCAGTGGCCGCTCAGCTTTTGGAGGGCAATATGGCTGACGATAATATCAACACCTCGCGGTTCAATAAGTCTGCGCAGGACATGACCAGGCTGGAAGTTTTCACGATGACCGCCATGCACGCCATTCTGCTTGGCGAGGGAGGGGGTAAATTAAGCCCCGAGGAAGTCGGCGAGAACGCGGCAGCCTTTGCCGAAGCATCCCTCTCCGCGGCCTCTGAAACGCTCGATGACAACGACACGATGCCGAGTTAAACCCATGCGAGACTGCAAGTACGCGATCGGGCAGCAACCTTAGCGGTTTGCTGCCCGATTTTCGTTAGATGGCGGCGTATTTGTTTCGCATGCGAAACAATCCAACTGCATCTTCGATCTGCTATGTGACCGTCCTCCCCCTATCCGGGATGACACCAGAATTACTCATTATATTGGCGTCTAAAACTGCCTTTCGTTCTGGAATAGTCCTATATATAGGACTATAATGGAGGGACGTTCCCAAGCACTTAGAGAGAGACAGCCCATGGCTAACCCGCTGACTTACGCGAAGCTCAACCAAGCTGAAAGCATGATCGTTCTGACCACTGGCCATCTCCCTCAAGAGGAGGTGGAAACGGTGGAAACGCTCCTAGCACGGCGCGAAATCAACGGTGCAAATGCGCACCGGGAGTGGTTCGTAATTTCAGCGGGATATACCTATGACGGAGCCGAATACGACCCGTTAGCCAAAGTTTCAAATGATGTGCCAGTGCTGAACAGTCTGGCCAGTGAAGCGCGCAAAACTGGCGTCCGCTGGCTCATGTTCGATGCTGATGTCACGCCTACCGATGGTCTGACGGTCTATGGCAGGTAAGCCAATCCTTGGCGGCTTTGGAGCCGCCAGTGCTTTAAATGATTTAGCGAGTATTCCCATGCCAAGCTATCAGGATCAGCAATCCAAACACGAAACGAATCCCCTCATTTCCCAACAGAAGACGCAGCACGCCCTCTACCCACGGGAAGACTGGCTGCTTGAGTACAAGAATGGGGATACAGCCCTCCCTTATTGGGACTGGGTTGAGATGGTTCGCGGTCAGGGGTTACAGAGCGTCCAGCATGCTGTCATTTTCAGCAATTAATGCGACCCTCAGCGCGTAATATCGGGCTATTATGGCAGTCTGTACAGGATTGAATGCGACAGATTTAATAGAAATTGCTGCGACAGAATGCGTTTTATTCACTATTTGGTGCGACTGCCCATGCCATTGCCTACATCCGTTCGTAACATCGGCCCTACCCGACGAAGCGTGTCTGGCTACTATGCTTTTCGCGGGGAGGAGTCGATTGCGTTCGAGTCGACGCTCGAACGTGATTTCCTCATCAAGGCTGACTTTGATGTGAGCGTTCTTGGTGTGATTTCCCAGCCGTGCGAGATCCCGTTTCATCATCCCGTGACAGGTAGGCGTTACACCTACACGCCGGATTATTTGGTTTATTACCGTCTCGGTAACCGTCATTACAAGGACTACCCGAAACCTCTTCTGGTGGAGGTCAAACCACGGGAAAAGTGGCAAGCACATTGGCGCGAATGGTCGCCTAAATGGAAGGCGGCTATACGGCATGCCAACAACGAGGGCTGGGCGTTTCGTATTCATGATGAAAGCCGCATTCGTGATAAGACCCTGGACAACATCACTTTCTTGGCGCGTTACAAACGAATGGTGTTTCCCTCTGTTGAAAGCCAGGCAGTGCTCAACACGGTGAGGGAGATGGGGGTGGCGACCTTGGATTACCTGCTGTCTCGGCACTTCATGGGTGACATTTACCGGGCAGAGGGAATTGCGCATTTATGGCATCTGCTGGCGACCCGGCAGCTAGATTGCGATATGGCTCAATCCTTTAGCCCTCTATCAGAGGTGTGGGTACCCGATTATGAATAATCATCGTGACAACACAGCTGAACCCAGTAGCGGCGTCGCCCAAACACGCCAACACTTGCAGATCACGGTGGGTGAGCAAGTTCAGAAAGATGGCACCGTTTACCGTATTTCTCAGGTGCTCGATTTTGAGACGGTCATTGGTATTGCCGTTGACTCCGGGCGTAGTTGTCCGCTTCGCATCAGTGAATTAACGCCTTTTCATAACGGGCCTGCTCCCCTTGAGCAGGATATGTCTGAGATTGGGGATGCCGATTGGCGGGAGGCTGAGCATCGCCTTTCCATCATTAAGCCCTTGGTGGATCGTCATACCGTAGGGCGAGATGCAGCGGAAGAGCGTGCTAAACAAACGGGTGTGGATACAGCCACGATCTACCGTTGGTTGAAGCGGTATAAAGCGACGGGCTCGGTGCTTGCATTGATTCCTCAAAAGCCAGGATGGAAGAAGGGTAAGTCGCGTATCCCCGCGCATGCCGAAGCGGTAATTCAGGAAGTCATCAAAGACGTGTACCTGACGCTGCAGCGTCCCTCCGCGCAAAAAGCGGTACAGGAAGTGATGCGGCGCTGCCATGAACGGCGCATTGACCCGCCGAGCCCTGGTACCGTTCGTGCTCGTCTGCGTGATATCCCGGAGCGTGACCGATTGCGTGGCCATGGCTTTAGAGACAAAGCGATTAATAAGTTTCAGCCGGCGGCTGGAAAATTTCCCAATGCGGACTATCCGCTAGCGGTCATGCAGATTGACCACACGCCTGCCGATATTATTTTGGTGGATGACGTGCATCGCAAACCGATTGGTCGACCATGGATCACGCTGGCAATGGACGTGTGCACTCGCGTAGTCACGGGCTATTACTTATCGTTCGACCCACCCTCTGAAACATCCGTCGGCTTGTGCGTGGCTCAATCAATGCTGCCTAAAGATGAATGGTTGCTGCTGCATAACGTGGAGGCAAAGTGGCCGGTATGGGGCACTCCCGCCACGATTCATGTCGATAACGGCCCAGATTTTCGCTCAGAGACGTTTCGGCGCTCATGCCTAGCCTATGGGATCAACCTTGAATTTCGGCCTGTTAAGCAGCCTCGTTACGGTGGTCACATCGAGCGGTTGCTGGGCTCTCTTCTCAAGGAGATCCATAACCTGCCTGGGACGACCTTTTCCTCCATTAAAGAGAAAGAGGGGTACGATCCAGAGAAACACGCAGCTATGACGAAAAGCGAGTTTGAAGAGTGGCTGGTGACGTTGATTTGTAAGGTTTACCACCAGCGTCTTCATTCTGGAATTGGTATGTCACCGATGAGGAAATGGGAAATCGGTGTGTTTGGCAATGCTGACGTGCAGGGAGTGGGCTTAGCACCACGGCCTGCTGATAGACTTTCTGTATTGCTCGATTTTTTGCCCAGCTTTCAGCGCACGATCCAGACCTTTGGTGTGACCATCGATGGCATGAACTATTACGACGAGGCGCTAAGGCCATGGATCAATGCTAAAGATCCAGACACGCCAAACAAGAAACGTACTTTTGTATTCCGACGCGACCCTCGCGACATTAGTGTCATTTGGTTCAAAGACCCAGAACTCGGCCACTATTTTCGCATTCCCTTTGCCAATCTTGCCCTTCCCTCAATGAGCGTTTGGGAGTATGCACAGGCGAAGGCGCGCCTTCGCCAGGAAGGCAGGAGCTCGGTGAACGAGTCTGAAATCCTACGCGCTATTAGTGAACTGCGAACCCATGTGGAGGAGTCGCAAGCACGCACTAAGCGAAGTCGCCGTCAGGCACAACGACGTAAAGAGCATGAGAAGAAGGTGACACCTGCAGATCCCCTTTTACATGCGCCCTCAACCGCGCCCCCCCAAGAGTCACCCGCTCAGGGAGATGGTCTCTTATCGGGTGATATCGATGTGAATTGGGACATAGCATGAGCACACACCTTCATCCTGATCTTCGTCATGTCTTGGGGCTGTCCGCTAAAGAGCGAATGGAGTTTATGGATCAACCGCGATGGTTGGGGTATCCATTGGCTAATCGTGTCATTGAGGTCATGCGTGGGCTGATGGAGAAGCCTAGTCGCCCTCGTATGCCTAACCTTTTGCTCGTGGGTGACTCCAACAACGGAAAGACAACCATCGTTCAACGGTTTCGTAAACAGTACGGTGAGGGCTACGTGAATGAAGACGTAGAACCTGTGAAACCCGTGATCGTCACTCAAGCCCCACCGAGTGCCGATGAGAAAAGTCTGTAGAGCCGGATAACCAAGCAAAGAAGATCGACTCTGAGAAAAGACGTATTCAAGCATGTCTCAGTTCTATGCCGTCCGCTTCATTATCAGACCAAGTGCTGCAAGCCTATTGGCTGCAATTGGAAACCTGTATACAGGCGGGCAAAACATCCCACACCTCCGCACGACTTGCACTAAGCGCGGCAGCCGCATTGTTGCTCAATACTGACCGAGAGGGACAGCGTCTACCTAACCAGGGTGATGTGTAAGCGTCCGCCGATCACCGCGGGCGTGTTATCAGGCGGTTTTTTGCCAGTTTTGCGGTAGGAGTTCGTAAAGTTGGCTGGCCTTGTGGGTCGGCAATCGCTCCAGAACGTCTCGAAGGTAGGCGTAAGGATCATGGCCATTGAGCTTAGCGCACTGGATCAGGCTCATAACGTTGGCCGCGCGCTGGCCACTGCGCAGTGACCCGGCGAATAGCCAGTTCGAACGTCCGAGCGTCCAAGGGCGAATCAGGTTTTCTACCCGATTATTGTCAATGGGTAGTCCACCGTCGTCGAGGTAGCGCGTTAGCGCTGCCCAACGCTTCAGACTGTAATCTAGTGCCTTGGCCGTCGCCGAGCCGTTCGGGACCTTCTCGCGATGCGCCAACATCCAGCGGTACAGCGCGTCGACGAGGGGCCTTGCGCGTGTCTCCCGCAATCGTTGACGCTCTTCCACGGTGAGCGATTGTGTCTCGCGCTCCACCTGGTAGAGCTGGCCGATTAGCGCGATGGCCTGCCCGGCGATCTGGCTCTTGTCGGCCACGTGCAAGTCGACGAACTTGCGTCGTGCGTGGGCCATGCAGCCGATCTCGGTCACGCCCTTGGCAAAGCTCTGCTTGTAGCCGCTGTAGTCGTCGCAGATCAGCTTGCCTCGCCAGTCGCCAAGAAAGTCGCGAGCATGCTGACCGCCGCGCCCCTCGCTGAAGTCGTAGACGACCGCCTTCAACTCGGCATAGGGCGTGGTGGCATAGGCCCAGAGGTAGGCCCGGTGGGTTTTCTTCTTCCCCGGCGCCAACATCGGCACCGGGGTCTCGTCGGCATGCAGTACCGGCTCATTAAGCAGCAGGTTGCGTAAGGCATCGATCAGTGGCTGAAGCCGTACGCCGCAGATACCGACCCACTCCGCCAGGGTGGAGCGCGGAATCGGTACGCCGGCGCGGCCAAAGATCTGCTCCTGGCGATAGAGCGGTAGATGATCGGCATATTTGGCAATCAGCACCTGAGCCAGCAGGCCGGCGGTGGGGATGCCCTTGTCAATGATCTGTGCCGGCATCGGCGCCTGGACCAGTGTTTCGCACTGGTCACAGACCCATTTGCCGCGGATATGGCGTTCGACGTGGAACACGCCCGGCGTGTAATCGAGTTTCTCGCTGACCTCCTCGCCAATTCGCCGCCGTTGGCAGCCACACTCACAGTGCTCGCTCTCCGGATCATGATGGATCTCGGTGCGCGGCAACTCAGGGGGCAAGGGGGTGCGCGTAGGCGTCTTCTTGGTCGCTGGCGGCGTGTCGGGGGTGGCCAGGTCTTCCAACTCGGTCTCGATGGCCGCGATGTCGGCATCCACCCCCTCGTCCAGCAGGCTGATTTGCAGGACGTTGAGCTGTTCGCTGCGCTTGCCGAAGGCATGACGCTTGAGCAGTGCCAGTTCATAGGTCAGCTTCTGGTTGACCTGCTCAGTGTGACGCAGTGTTTTCTGGCTCTGCGCCAATGCCTGTCCCTGCTGCTCGACCTGCGACATCAGCGATGCCGCCAGGTGGCGGAGCTGATCGGGAGAGAGCTGAGACAGGTCGGATGGCGCGTTCATCGGGTGAGTATGCCAGCGGCCTGAGGAAAAGGGGATGGGCCTATCATCGAATACCCCGCCACGGCGTTTTGTGCCGTTCGTGGCAGGTGCGCCTTAGACCACCGAGATCACGCCGGCGGCCCCAATGCGCTGCCAGGGCAGACCTTGTACCAGCGCTGTCACCTGTTCGGGAGAGAGCTCGACGCGATCACCGTGCCCGTTGCCGGCCCTATGAAACTTGCCCTGGTTCAGACGCCGGGCGCACAGCCAGATGCCCAGGCCATCGTGGATCAACACCTTCATGCGGTTACCGGGGCGATTGGCGAACAGATAGGCGCAGTGTGGCCGGGCGGCGCCGAACACCTTCACCACCCTGGCCAGGGCCGTGTCGGGACCAGCGCGCATGTCCAATGGTTCGGTGGCCAGCCAGATCTCGTCGATACGCATCATGACAGCAGATCCCGAAGCAGCGCCCGACACCCCTGCGCATCGGACAATGGCCATTCGATGGTCACCGTGCCTTTGGGGCTCGGCAGTGAAAGTCGAATACGCTCGGCTTCCCGAAGCGGGGTCGAGGCCAGCGTTGCGGTGCTTGCCATCGGCAACGGGACAAATGCCGGGGGTTCACTTACCGGCGCCGAGCGACGAGCCTCACGGATCCACTTATGGACCAGATTGGTGTTCAGAGCATGCTCCAACGCGATGCCAGCCACTGAGGCACCAGGTTGTTGGCACGCTTCGACGACGCCGGCCTTGAACTCGGCTGTAAAGCGGCGACGCTTTCGAGGCGCCTCCAATACGCTTAACTCACTCATAATAGGTGTCCACTAAGGAATAGGTGGACACCTACCGTCATCGAAGTCGGGTCTCAGCGGAAGGTGTGTTCACCGGCCGGATACGGTGATGTAGACAGTTACTTGAGTGCGGTGCCCGGACAAGCAGCCTCGGTGACGGGGTTTACCAATTTCTTAAATCGTCAACATACCACCACACTGGCTCCTAAAGTGGATGAGAAGCGAGCAAGAAAACGGCGAAAAGAAAAGTTGGCTCACACCATGATGCAAATGGCTAAGTGCGTTGATAAAGAGGAAGAGTGGAGGGATCGGTGGATCGTCACAGCCATGGAGTACTTTCATGACAAGAAAGTATCTAAAAAAGCACTTCGTCAGCAGACCATAGAGCATTCAGGAGACGGGGTTCGGGTTAGCTTGGAGGGTGTGAGCTACTGGCTGCCTATTGCATGAGGGCGCATGCGCCTGCTTGATACGTTAGCAAGCACCAAAGCGCACTTAAGTGTAAACCCTGGTGTTTGTCGTTAGGTGCGTTATGGATGTACCACCCCGGCCTGTTGGCCGGGGTGATTCGAGGGAGAGATCAAAGCATTTTCTTCAGCTCCCCGTAGTCTCCCCCAACACGCAAGACCACGGTCACGTCGTTGTCATTGCGGTTACGGAAGAACCAGCCGTGGTTGCCAGTGAAAGCAGCTTCAAGCTCTCCCTCATCCTCAGGTACGCCACGCCCCTTCTCGTAGCTGATTGAGTTTCCATTGCCATCGCCGTGGGTATCGAAATTAAGTGGCCCACCGTCGGACATCCAAGCGAATGTCGCGACAGCACCTTCGTCCATCGTTAGCTTATACTCGGTACCTTCACCTGGCGCGAGTGTAAAAGTCACCTCATCACCCCATGCCGCAGTTTCTTCAGTTGCCTGGGTAGATGTCTCCTCAGCGGCTGGAGCGTCAGCAAGCGCTACGTTTGCTTCAGTCTGCTCCATCTTTTGGTCTTCTGGTAACGAAGCGGCTACTTGCTCCCTCTCTACGTCTGAAGTCGGTGCAGCACTAGCGGTTGCGGTCGAAGGTTGGCTATCACTAACGGCCTCTTGAGGTGCAGTGGGTTCAGAAGCCTGTTGGGCACTGGCTTGATCATTGGCTTGGTCGAGCTCGGCTTCCTCAGCCAACTGGGTCTTGATTTCTCCCATCTCAGTCAGTCCCAACAAGCGCCCAGCGCCGGTGGGGTCAACGGCATACTCAGCAGGCAGCACGACGCTGATCAGCAAGGCGGCGGCAATAACGGCTGCCATCAACGTAGAGCGCAGTAACTTACCCGTTGACGGCAGCTCGGCACGGGTTGGAAGGTCAGTGTTATACATCGGTAACTCCTTCAATTAGGCAATGAAATAGCCGGTCAGTTGATAACCCACCAGCATAAAACCAGCACACATCATGGCGACGTTGGCGGTATACGCATGACGTAAGAAGCCAGTAGTGCGTCGCCAGAAGCCCATCACAATGAGAATGGCGCTCAATGCCAGTAGCTGGCCGATCTCTACGCCTACGTTGAATGCCAGGAGATTAGGGACGAGACCATCGGGTGAGATATCGTACTCAATGATCTTGCTCGACAGGCCAAAGCCATGAAACAGACCGAACACCAACGTGGCGACCTTGGTGTTGGGCTGAAAGCCGAACCAGCGCTGATATGCGCCGATGTTATCGAGCGCCTTATAGACAATGGAGAGCCCGATGATGGCATCAATTAGGTAGCTATTGATGCCGATATTGAAGTACACCCCGAGCAGCATGGTCGTCGAGTGACCGATGGCAAAGAGGCTGACGTAAATAGCGATATGCTGCATTCGGTAGAGGAAAAAGATGACCCCTAGCAAAAACAGGATATGGTCATACCCCGTTACCATGTGCTTGGCACCGAGATACATAAACGAGATCAGATTAACGCCATAGATCTCTTGGATGTAGCCCTTGTCACCTTCAGCCACCGCGTGAGCAAGCGCTTCGCCACTGGCTCCCAGTAGCATTAACAGCAGAGTTAGAAAGGCTAAGGCGTGGCGTCGGGCCATCATAGGCAAGCCGAGCACACCCCTTACTTGGGATGGAAACATGTAACCTCCACGGGTCTGACATTAGTATTGGCCACCCGAAGGATGGCCCCAGTTATCAAGCGACAACTGGCCGTGGTGGTCGCTCCAATCGGTAGGCGCGACGCAGGGGTAAACCGCGCCGTTCGCCTAGCCGCAGGGCATGACGGACGTTCGGAGCGATGACAAGGCCCGCCCCCAAGCGATCCGCTTGTTCGTGGAAGTGACTGCCGCTCTCATGAGAAAGATGTCGACCGTCATCGTGCTTATGCCCATGGGCATGCCCATGGCCCTTCTGCACACTCTCCTGGTGAGATGACTCAACGCCAACCAGGCTCATTGCGCCATGCGCACTCGCTTCGCCCACACTGGTAAGCATCAGGCTAGGCAAAAACAGCAGTAGCAGGGTCAGATAGCCAAGGCGGTGACGCAGCCGATTGAGCATTTGAAGCAACCAGGACAAAAATTGATGATAAAAAAGGTAGATAACAGTTTGCTTACGCCGTAGCGCCGCGTAGCAATAATAGATTACCATCCCCTCCAGGGGGATAGGAATAGAATAAGGGAAAGAAAATGACAATACATACGCACCAGTCACATCCTGACATCATCAAGCGCTTGAACCGGGCTCGGGGGCATCTTTCGAGTGTGACGCAGATGATAGAGGATGGTCGCCACTGTCTAGACATTGCCCAGCAGCTCCATGCGGTTGAGAAGGCTATTCAACAGGCCAAACGTGCCTTGGTTTTAGATCATATCGATCACTGCCTAGAGGATGCCTTGGGCGCTCAGGATCAAACACAGCGGGCGCGGGCTGAAGAGTTCAAGGCCATTGCCCGCTACCTGTAAATGCATCTAAGCTCCCCTCTCGTGAGGAACGTTCTATGCTCGATGTACTCGCCCATCGCGTCTATCGCCATCTCTTTTTCGCTCAGGTCATTGCACTGATTGGTACCGGTCTGACCACCGTTGCCCTAGCGTTACTGGCTCATGATCTTGCTGGGGGGCAGGCGGGTGTCGTACTAGGCACAGCGCTGGCGATTAAGATGGTTGCCTACGTGGGCATTGCGCCACTGGTGGGTGCTTACGCCTCACGCCTACCTCGACGCATGTTGTTGGTTAGCCTCGACTTGCTGCGAGCAGCCGTGGTTTGCGCACTGCCTTTCGTTACAGAAGTGTGGCAAATCTATGTGCTGATCTTTCTACTCAATGCTTGCTCAGCAGGCTTCACGCCCGTTTTCCAGGCGACAATACCAGACATCCTAGAAGACGAAGAGCAATACACGCGAGCATTATCCCTGTCACGCCTTGCCTACGATTTAGAGAATCTGCTTAGCCCGATGGTAGCAGCGACATTGCTGATGGTGATGAGCTTTGATGTCCTGTTTGTACTCAACGCCCTGGCGTTCGTGATCTCTGCCTCACTGGTTATATCGGTGCTGTTGCCTGCGTCACAACCGCTAGAGGATATTCCCGGCGTTTGGCGTCGCGTTTCTTACGGCATACGGATTTATCTAAAAACACCTCGTTTGCGCGGCTTGTTGGCGTTGAACTTGGCGGTCTCAGCCGCCGGAGCGATGCAGATCGTCAATACGGTAGTGCTTGTTCGCTCTATGTTGGGGCTTGGCGAGAAAGAAGTAGCTTTGGCCTTTGCGGCCGCAGGTGGGGGCTCCATGCTGGTGGCTTTATTGCTACCCAAGGTACTGGATCGATTGCCTGAACGACCAGTCATGCTGTTGGGTGGCGTTATCATGGCGCTCAGTCTCTACTTAGGCTGGCTAGGCCCATCGTTTGCGGGACTTGTCGGGCTATGGTTGCTACTGGGGGCAGGCGCTTCGATGGTCATGACCCCTACAGGGCGCTTGCTCAAGCGTTCTTGCCAGGCGGAGGATCGTCCAGCGCTATTTGCTGCCCAATTCTCTTTGTCACACGGTTGCTGGTTGATCACCTACCCGTTGGCAGGGTGGATAGGGCTGAATATGGGAATGGCAGGAACATTCGCAATGCTCGGAACCGTGGCTTTAACGGCGACGGGGCTTGCTGCGTTTGCTTGGCCTCGTCGAGATCCAATAGAGATTGCGCATGAGCACTCGCCTATTCGTCATAGTCATCTTCACTATCACGATGAACACCATCAACACGAGCATGAAGGGTGGGAAGGGCCGGAACCTCATCGCCATCCCCACGGTCATCCCAGAAATGTGCATCGGCACATATTTGTCATTGATAACCACCATACACGATGGCCTTTGTGACACATTAAGGCTGACAAGTTAATAGATGCCTATTAGGTTAAATTACCACGGGTGATGCCTATTTTACTGAAGGCATTCACCCCAGAAGCTTCGCAGAGAACATTTTCCTTGCTTGAACGTATCGGCGATCCCTGGCAGTGGCCAGCCAATGACTCAGCTATCTTGCTGCTGGTGTGGTGTTACCCCCACGTCACACTGACCACTAGACCGTTGGGCGTGCGATTACTAAGCGTAAGGCGTGCGTTTTGGCGCTGGGCCAACTCCGAGACAATCGACAAACCCAATCCGCTGCCGGTGGTGCCCTGGCCAGACGCGCGCCTAAAGCGTTCAGTGACTTTATCCAAAAGTGCCTCGGGGAGTCCGGGGCCAGTGTCTCTCACCGTGAGCCGAGGCAACCCTTCCCAAAACGCTAACTCTACCTCCACTTGACCGCCTTCTGACGTATAGCGCAAGGCGTTATCCAGGAGGTTACGAAAGAGAATACCCACCTCGACTTCGTCGGCGCGAATCTCCAGCTGGGTTAAGCCTGTTAGCCTCAAGTGCTGGTTTCGCTCTTCAGCGAGTGACCACAGCTCAGCTACCAGTTCAGCAATAATCGGATAGAGATCGATAGTGGCCGGTGAGGTTGTGGCCCCTTGATCCAATCGAGCCAAAATAAGCAGTTGTTCTACCACCCGCTGAAGCCGCTCAACCCCGACATAAGCCTTTTGTAATGATTGCTCTCCCCCTGCCTGCGCATTATCTAAGTGGATTCTCAGCGCTGCCAAGGGCGTGCGTAATTCATGGGCCGCATCTGCAGTGAAGC